>OLFZ01000424.1_pt1 | contig 46694 bp, 41 predicted proteins | sample 1604861 | NCBI WGS metagenome assembly OLFZ01 (sample SAMEA3888895, study PRJEB22519) | human gut metagenome | biome: human gut; feature: human-associated habitat; material: faeces | place: Denmark | collected 2011 | reverse complement strand
TGAGATATTTTAAAATATGTCTGACCTATTTCAAAATATGTCAGACATATTTTTTACAGCACAAAAAAGGCTGAGCATAATTTAGATTCCGTATATTCAAAAACGACACCCGACACAAGAACCGCACTAAGATAAAAAGCGACTTACTACCTCTATACATAATACCGTCTAAAAAGAAAAAGCAATATTAGACAAAAGCGGGACATACATGTATGCTTGCATTAGGCCATTTCAACCGAAAACATTATTTTTGTTTCAAGAAAACAATTTAACCTTGCACATTGATATAAAATATGATTGACGAGAAGATAAGGTGCTACATACTTTCGTCCGCACCTGAAACCGCTGCGCAAACCGCAGCTGAATTGCAAGCAAACGGCTATAACAAACCCGTATACCTAATAAAAACAAAAAACGAGAGCAACACAGCCGACCAATTAAACAGCCGCGAACCGGAGAAAAAACACATCATCACCACCAAAGCCCCTGAGTCTACAGAGACCTTGGAAAAAATGTACAAACATACCTCCACACCTTATATACTGTGGTTCAAGAAAGCGTCATCGTTAAAACTTGCTTCAAATGCCCTGACAAAACTTATAGAAACTGCCGAACGCACAAAAGCAGCTATAGTATATGCCGACCATTACGACGTGAAAAACGGAGCCACAGAGGAGCACCCGCTCATAGACTACACTTCGGGCAGTGTGACAGACGACTTCGATTTCGGCTCGTTGTTATTAATTAGTACAAAAGCATTGGGAGAATATTTGGCTTCACCCGCCAAGGAACAATACCGCTATGCCGGATTCTACTATTTCAGGCTGTGGGCAAGTATTGGCGCACCCATTGTGCACATAAACGAATACCTGTATGAAGAAATAGAAACCGACCTAAGGCTGAGCGGGCAAAAGCAGTTCGACTACGTAGACCCACGCAACCGTAGGCGCCAGATGGAAATGGAATACGCATTCTCGCAATACCTTATAAAGATAAACGCTTTCATTCCCCCTTACGAGGAAAAGCGCGTGGATTTCTCAAAAGAGGAGTTCGACACGGAGGCCTCGGTGATAATACCTGTGCGCAACCGCGCACGCACGGTGAAGGACGCCGTGGAAAGCGCGCTTTCGCAAAAGACGAACTTTCCGTTCAACGTCATTGTTGTAGACAACCACTCCACCGACGGCACAACAGAGATACTCAACAGCCTGAAAAAAGACAAACGCCTTGTGCACATCATACCACGGCGCACTGACCTCGGCATAGGCGGGTGCTGGGAACTGGCCGCAAAAAGCAAGAAATGCGGACGCTTTGCCGTACAGCTCGACAGCGACGACCTGTATGCCGACGAAAACACACTGCAACTGATAGTGAACAAGTTCCGTCGCACAAATGCGGCTATGGTTATAGGTAGCTACCGCATGGTGAACTTTAAGTTGGAAACCCTTCCGCCGGGCGTTATAGACCATAAGGAATGGACTCCGGAGAACGGGCGCAACAACGCGCTTCGCATAAACGGCCTTGGCGCGCCGCGTGCATTCTACACGCCGCTGCTGAGAAAAATGGGTGTGCCAAACACTTCTTACGGCGAAGATTACGCACTCGGGCTTGTATTTTCACGCGAATACTACATAGCGCGCATATTCGACGTAGTATATCTGTGCCGCCGCTGGGAAGGCAACTCCGACGCGGCTTTATCACAGGAAAAAATAAACAAGAACAACGCCTACAAAAACAGCTTGCGCGCAAACGAGATATTACAACGCCAAAAGCTCAACCGAGCGTGGCAGCACCGTGCCACACAGCGTGGAACAATAAATTTCTTCAACAAACAACTCGGCAAATGGAAAGAAGTGGCCGAACGGTTCGAGAAACTTAACGACGTTGAAACGAAAGAGCTGCCATTTGGCAACACTTACATTGCAGCGCAATTCAATCCCGCGCGAATTGTATCGACGGGCGCAAAAGTTGACAAACGCTCCATTAGCAAACGTCCTTGTTTCCTTTGCGAGAAGAACAGACCTGCCCAACAAATCAGCCTGCCGGTTTACGGAACTTACAACATACTCGTAAACCCGTTCCCAATACTGCCCTGCCACCTCGTAATAGCCTCACGCTTCCACAAACCTCAATCCATCGCAGGGCATTACGACACACTTGTCGACTTGGCAAAGGCGCTGAAAGACTTTACTGTATTCTACAACGGCCCGACTTCGGGCGCCTCCGCGCCAGACCATTTGCATTTTCAGGCCGGCCTGCGCGGCGTAATGCCTATCGAAAAGAACTGGGACACATATTCCCGGAAACTGAAAGAGATATACAACTGCAAATATCACGGCAAAAGCGGCAGTATCTACGGAATAACGAACTATGCCTGCTCGGCACTTGCGATAATTTCAGAGTCCGGTGCCATTAACAAGGGATTGTTTCAACTTTTGTCTCTTATTCTCAAGAATGTAAAAGGCAGTGCGGAATTTCCATTGAACGTGATTGCATGGAACGACAACGGTAAAATAACTTCCGTAATATTCCTGCGCAAGAAGCTAAGACCGGAATGCTATTTCGCACAAGGCGAAGAACAACTGCTCGTAAGCCCGGGCGCTGTGGATATGTGCGGTCTTTTGATAACCCCGCGAAAGGAGGATTTTGACAAATTAACGCCCGAAAAAGCAATTTCCATATTAAAGGAAGTAACTGTTTCGGAACAGGAGTTTGAAGAAATCGCACAGCAACTAAGTAAAATCATTATCCACTGACAAAATGCGCAACACCTGCGACATAAAAGTCCCGCGCTACGTAAACGTCGGGATTATGAGCGACAAGAGGATTTCTTTCAGCCTTAACGGAACTTTCTCGGACGGCAACGAACCATTTACAGGGGAGCAGACAGCAATCGCACACGAAGGAAAGATTCTTTGGCATGGCAAAACAGCAAACACAATAGAGCTTGTTCCCATGGACAAGGAAGCAACATTCACGCTCAAAGACGTTACCATAGGAAAGCAGTTCCATTGGGAGCGCAAGGAGCAGGAAACATTTTGCGGCACTCTGAAAATCATTCCTGAAGGCGATGAACTTACGGCCATAAACCATATAAACATCGAAGACTACCTTGTAAGCGTGATTTCAAGCGAGATGAGCGCGACTTCTTCGCTGGAATATCTTCGCTCACAGGCTGTAGTATCAAGAAGCTGGCTTGTAAGAATACTTTCATCACGCATAAACGGCAAACCAATGGGCTCAGCAGACCACGCGCACGGTGCGTCGCAGGATTCAAACCACGAACAAATCATAAAATGGTATGAAAACGACGCTCACACAAACTTCGACGTTTGCGCCGACGACCATTGCCAAAGATACGAGGGCATAACCCGGGCGCAGTCGCAAACTGTGCGCGAGGCAGTACTATCCACGTGCGGTGAAGTCCTAACGCATAACGGTGCTGTGTGCGACGCACGCTTTTCAAAGTGCTGCGGCGGAATATCCGAAAGATTCTCGTCGTGCTGGGACGAACACGACGAGGAATACCTGTCCCCTGTTCGCGACTGCCCCGACAGCATGAACGGCAGCCAGTTCCCGAACCTCGCCGATGAAAAAGAAGCAGAAAAATGGATAAGTTCGTCGCCTGAATCATTCTGCAACACGCACGACAAAGATATCCTGTCGCAAGTGCTTAACGATTACGACTTCGAGACCAAAGACTTCTACCGCTGGGAAGTTGTTTACACACAAGACGAACTTGCAACATTGATATCACGCAAACTGAACACCGACTTCGGCAAAATAAAAAGTATTACCCCTGGCAAAAGGGGCGCGAGCGGACGTCTTATAACATTGCATATATGCGGAACAAAACGTTGCGTTACAATCGGCAAAGAACTCGAAATACGCCGCGCACTATCCCCTACTCACCTTATGAGCTCCGCCTTTACTGTTACGCCTCTTGAAATATCCGACAAAGGCATTCCCGCACGCTTCAAAATCACCGGCGCCGGCTGGGGACACGGCGTTGGCATGTGCCAGATTGGAGCGGCCGTTATGGCGGCAAAGAATTACGACTACAAAACCATATTGAAACACTACTATAAAAACTCCGAAATAACCAAACTTTATGATTAAAGCAACAAGAAGCCCTAAGCGGGTATCGCCATGGGCATGGATTCCGTCATTATATTTTGCCGAAGGCATTCCTTATGTCATAGTCATGACAATAGCCGTAGTAATGTACAAACGTCTCGGAGTTTCCAACACCGACGCGGCACTATATACCAGTTGGCTCTATCTGCCATGGGTGATAAAGCCATTCTGGAGCCCGCTTGTCGATTTGATTAAGACCAAACGCTGGTGGATATGGGCAATGCAATTACTGATAGGCGCGGCTCTTGCCGGTATAGCGTTCACACTGAACACAAGTCCTACGATACAGGCAACATTAGCATTCTTTTGGCTTATAGCATTCAGCAGCGCCACGCACGACATTGCAGCCGACGGGTTCTACATGCTCGGGCTCGACACTCACGACCAGGCACTTTTCGTGGGCATACGCTCAACGTTCTACCGGATTGCCACTATTTTCGGACAAGGATTGCTTATAGCCGTTGCCGGATTCCTGGAACTTTACACGCGCAAGGTGGCATACGCCTGGAGTCTTACATTCTACGCCGTGGCTGGCCTGTTCATCGCCCTGTTCCTGTATCATAAGTTCATACTTCCCCGCCCCACGTCCGACCGCCCGGCCGGCACTAAAGTTGCCGATGTGGGCAGAGATTTCCTAAACACTTTCATTACCTTCTTCCGCAAACCCTATGCCGTCATATCGATTGCGTTCATGCTGCTTTACCGCCTGCCCGAAGCATTGCTTGTAAAAATATGCCCGCTGTTCCTTATCGACAAACGCTCTGTTGGCGGGCTCGGGCTGTCTACCGCCGAACTCGGCTTCACCCAGGGTACAGTAGGTGTGATAGGCTTGACCATAGGCGGCATACTCGGAGGAATTGCCGCCTCGCGTGGCGGATTGAAGCGCTGGCTCTGGCCAATGGTATGCAGCATTTCGATACCCGACCTCGTGTACGTGTACATGAGCATGTCGCAGCCGGAAAGCCTGCTGATTGTAAACGTACTGATTTTCCTGGAACAGTTGGGCTATGGATTCGGATTCACCGCATACATGCTGTTCCTTATATATTATTCGCGCGGCAACAGCAAGACGGCCCACTACGCCATTTGCACGGCATTCATGGCGCTCGGCATGATGTTGCCCGGAATGGTTGCCGGCTGGCTGCAGGAAACAATTGGCTACACATACTTCTTCATACTCGTAAGCATACTTTGCGCTATTACGGCCATAGTATCGTACTTCGTGAAGATAGACCCTGAATTCGGCAAAAAGACTCCGGCCAACGAATAAAACAAGCTAAAAAGCCGTAGCCTCATAATAGACGGTGAAACTTATAGCACGGAAAATTGCCGGAAAGATGTCTGTTTCGGGTGCTGAAAATTGAAAACTGAAACACAGTTTTTTAAACACCCCTTTGAGAAAAGAAAAAATATCTCTGAGATATTTTAAAATATGTCTGACATAATTCAAAATATGTCGGACATATTTTTTGCGCCTTCTGAAACCGCTTGAAAACCGTGCCGGAAAATGCAGACAAAAGCCGACCTACCCTTGTGTCCTGGCAAATAATGCGGCGCAACACCCTAAACAAAGTCGCAAAACCGGGGGAAACCTTATTGTATTCAGCCGGCGCGGCTTCTACACTTCAAAGCCGAATGAATATTCCTTACCGTCGGCCTTGAACATTACCTTGTACCGAGTTTTCCCAGTTTGATTTGAGGGCACACTTTGCAACGGCACCGAAAACATAAGGCTGCGACCTTTCGGTATGGCTATACCGGTTAAATATGCCAAGTTGCTCCCCGCTTCTTTTCCCTTTGTCTTGTAGCCGGTCTCAATCCATTTGCTTCCGTCGAAGTAATATACCCTGTACATCACGTTTTCCCACGACGAAAGATTTCCTAACCCAACGGCACTGTCCGAAACGTTTACTATCGAGATAATCAGAGCTTTGTTTTTAGGGTCAGCTTTCCACACGACATCAACGGGAGCTTCCGTTTCATGGCTCTCGGCAACAACTTCCGGCGTTTTCCTTTCGCCGCCGTTACAGCCGGTGAACGCCCAAAAGCACACAACCAAAAATAAAATCGACAACAGGATTTTCACTTTGCAATACTCTTTTAAAATGCCTGTAACTTAGTTATAAAAAAGCATGTTTGCCCTTAAAGGACAAACATGCCTAATTATTTGAACTGTAATTTACTTCTTAATTACCTTCTTTATCTTTCCGTCGGAATACTTAACTACGTAAATATTGCCCGGAAGCATTTCAGTAACCTTTATGCCTTCGATTGTATAAATGTCTTTGATTTCAGACTCTATAACCGTATCGGGAGTAATGCCGTTGGTCTTGTCTTTCTCAACATTAACGGTGTAGGTCTTTATCTCCAGCATATCGTTCGACGTTGCCTTGATTGTTACGGTTGCGCCGTTTTCTGTGTTCTCAATGCTTTTCTCGACAATAGTTCCCGCACCTGTTGCGGTTACAACAACATCGTCGGCAGTAAGGGAAGTGTAAGCCACCTTCACATTGTATTCATACTGTCCTTCACTAAAGTTGGGAACAGAAACGCCCTTAACCTTTACCTCCGATACACCGCAATTGTAAACGAGCGACATGTCATCGATGAACAAAGAATCTATGCTTCCTTTTCCCGGTGTTGCATTAGTCGAAGCCGTTACATGTATCACTTTCGGAGTAAGCGTTGAAGCATTGGCGGTGTACTCGAACGGAATGGCCAAACGCTGCCAAACGAAACCGTTGCTCTCTATCGTGTTGTTCACCGCACGCGCCAAAACGTTGGTATATTCCTTGTCCTCGGGGTCTTGGTAATATGTTCCGTCGGTAACGACCGCTTTTATCGTAGCATAGGGATATTCTTTACTCGGGTCGGTCTGTTTGAACTTAACCCAGACAATAAGGCTGTCGGGACGTGCATTGAGCTTGGAATAAAACGGGTCTCCGTTGGCGTCAACATCCGTTACAGTAAGGTCGCTATACGAATGGTTTTTCGTGTCGGCCGCATCTATTGCACCGGCATTTAACCGGCCTGTTGTAACCGTACCGTTGGCAATCACGCCTATAGGCGTAGGAGACGATGTTATCAAGAGACTGCTTTGTCCGGCAGAACCGGGACGGACATCATTGCTCGCAAAAGTATGGGGTGCATTCATTGCAAACCATGCGAAAATTGACGACAGCCCGTCGTTTGTTGCGCTCATAAATGAGTGCCAGTTGTCAGGCTCATCGCTTGTTACCGTTTCGTTAGGACTCATAGGATTGGTAACTGAAGCTTCATGGAATGTTTCAAATCCGGAGTTCTTAATCTGATAACCGCTGCTAAACGTAACCTCTATTACCTGCTTCATAGTAGACATCATATCAATATCGATATGCGCATACAAACCATACTCATTGATTTGTGCAGTAAGTTCAATGGGTATGCTTCCTCCTGAGACCATGCTCAACTTTGGGCCCATCCATTCAGACGGCTGGTAGGCAGGGTCATCGCCTTGCGTTATGGTAATTCCCTGCGAGACATTGATGGCTGTAACGTCTCCCTGTTTTGTCCCGTTCACATTCGCTATCTCGATATTCCCAACCGGCATATCGTTGCCTCCGGCTGACAATATGAAATTCTTAAGTAAAAAGGTATAAGTGCCATCCCCATTGTCGTTTACAGTAAATACGTCGTCCTGATATGTAGACGCGCCATTTATTGTAACTTTGAGATTGCCATTGTATTCTGTTGCCATAGCTACAGAAAAAGAGGCGAGCAAAAGAATTAAAGCGGTAGATAATTTTTTCATTAGCTTATTTATTTGAGTTTAATATTTTTACTTGAGTTTATATGTTATTCCTAATGTTCCGAATATGGGATATAATGTCTGTTCTATGGTTTTGAAACTGCTCTTATGCACACCTGTCAATCCCCAGGTGATGTCGCCGAACAGTCCCCAGCGTTTTGTTATACGCCAATCTACGCCGGCGTCTATGCCGCAATGAAAGCGACGCATGTTCCCGCTGAAATCGTAGTTACCACGTGTTTCTTTGGTGGAGCCCATGTTTATTTTCGGCCCTGTAGGGTCTGTCTCGCGCAAATATCCGTCGTATACATATCCCTTGAACGAATGGGATGTAACGTAAGATATGTACGGGCCTAACCTGAAATGAAGCCTGTCGTTTAAGGAGTATGTCGCAGTTATTGGCACGGTGAGCATCCACAGTTCTACTTCCGTAACTATTTTTCCAGTAAAGTACCCTTCCAATGATTCTCCGCCGCGCACTATCGCCATGTGGTAATTCATCACGCTTGCGTCGATTTCCATACCTTTGTTCTCGAGATGAATACCTACTTGCAATCCCCAAGGGCCTTTCAGTTCCTTTTGCACATCGAAGCCTAAAGAGTAATTCGGCTGCAGCGTATATTTGTTCAGCGAACGTATTGTTGCCGGCATGCCTATAGGTGCGGTTCCGCCAAAGCTATAGCCAAGGCGCACGGTGTAATTCAAGCTGTCGGTAATGTATGCACCTCTTAGCGTGGAAAAGGCGCATACAAGCATTACCGCTACCAATATTGTCTTTTTCATCTTATTCTTCTGTTGTAGAGCATATAACCCTGACTTTATCAACCATTAACGTGCTTCCTATTGCACCTTCGAAATACGCACCCATTTCGCTCGACGAGAAAACCAAGGTAAAGCTGTAACCGTAATTCTCGAGCAATTCCTCGTCAATGTCTTCATAATAAGTGTAATCTATCGAAAACTCGGTCCAATCCTCAGTGTCGGTTATGCTCGACAGTTTAGCCATAGCCACAACTTGGGGGCTTGTCTGTACGTTGTCACCGTAAAGCACTACAGGTTTGCCTTCCTTGTCGTGGTTCTTGTAAAGCACGGAATATATCGTACCGAAATCTTTCTTATCCTTTTCTATCTTGCCGTCTTTGTTCTGATATTCCTCGCCGGCCTTATATTTATAATATCCTATTACTTTTATTGGCTTCTTGTCAAACCTTGTTCCGAAACGCGTGGCCTGCATTGCGTCCTGCATGGCCAGCAAAACATCGAACTCGCCTATGAACAGGTTTCCGGCGGCGAGCCTCATGTTAGCCCACATGCCGAATGTTCCGGTGCTCAAAGTAGTCAACTTTACTGCCGAGCCGTCGTATCCTTCGGTTACGGGAACGCTCGGATACATGTCGGGTGCTGCCGAGCCCATGCTTACCTTGTATCCGGGATTGCCCGTTGCCCATATATTTTCAGGCATTCCTTCGTTTGTATTTATCCATTCGTAATATTTCTGGGCCTCGTCTTCGAGTTTGTACTCTTCAAAATCGAATTTCAACGTATCGCTTACAGTTCGCGTTTCGGGAACAAAAGACACCTCATACGACCTGCTCCATTTGCGGTCTTCCGAAGTTACTTTGTATATCACGCAACCTTTGCTGAAATCCTGCACAGAGCCGCTCGCGGGTTCTATGGTCGCACCTTTCGTTATTTCAAACTTGGGAGCCAGAGCCGTAAGGTCTGCTTTTTTCCTGACATTGAAAACTATTTTGTTGCTCGAATAGAGCACATTTACCAATGTGTCGCTTTCGTTAAAGAACATTTCCAAAGGAGTCTCCGTACTTATATATGCTTTTGTTATATCGCATTCAGCGCCTGCCGGCTCGTCCTTAAAGCATGATGTAAAAAACAAGATACCAGACAGTATCAATATCGCATTCCGGAGTTTCATTATGGTTGTGTAAAAAATTTGTGCAAAGTTAAGCAAAATACTTTTTTTACGCCCACATTTCATTATAAAAATTTTGACAAATGCTCCCTTATATTACGCGGTTTGTCATTAAGTTATCCGAGAAGCCCATTATGCAAAACCACAAAGGCCTTAACTTTTAAATATAGTTAACATTTTCCGACGCAAAAAAAATCGTCTTAAAAAACCGCCGATAAAATATGTCCGACCTATTTCAAAATACAAGGCACATATTTTAAAATATGTCTGACATATTTTTTTCTTGCTCCTATAGGCGCGAAATGCTTATGTTATAACGGAGTGCTGAGCGGCCATTGGATTTAATTTATTTTAACATCTTCAAGGTTTACGAGCTTGTTAACTATAGCATATATGGTAAGCCCTGCTATTGAATGGATGTTCAGTTTTCTCGATATGTTTTTTCGATGAGTAAGCACGGTATTTATGGAGATGAAAAGGTGGTCGGCTATTTCCTTGTTCGTCATCCCCTTTACTGCGCATGCCAGAATCTCGCGTTCACGTTCGCTGATAACTTCGCGCGGCTGTATTCTTTCAGTCTCCGGTGCGGCCTTGGTGTTTACCGACTTCAGAACCGTGCTTTCAAGCTTCCTGAGCGTTGGGACAAACAAAGCGTTTTCGAGTTTGCAGTGTGTGTCGAGGTCGTTCTCACAGGTATATATATCGAAAAGCACATCGTTCAGCAAGTTCACGTTTTCGGACGGCACATTATACTTTATAAGCAGGCTTTTCAATTCTCTTAGTTTCAATTCTATCGCAGAATGCCCGCGCAGGAACTGTTCCACCGGGCGCGAAGCCGAGCCGTGCCCCTCGAGCAGGTTGTTTACGTATGTAAATATCTTATTGTTCTCGAATTCCATGTGCTTGCGCACCTCGTTCGTATATTCATCATAAAACTTAAGGATTAAGAAAGCCACTTCGTTCTTCATCGAGCAGTCTACCGCTTCAATCAGCTTGCGGCGTATACGCGGGAGCTGGAAGTTTAAGAAATAATCGTGGGCGTTTTTGAGGTACGACATGAGTGCCGGAATGGAAACGCTGCCCAACGACCTGTCTGCACTCTCGTCGCCAAACTTTATATAATTTGCCACCGCAAGGAATGTATTCACATCCACGCCGTTTTCTTCGCAAACTTCGTTAACAGTCCTGTCTCCCACTCCGAGCGGAATGCAAAAGCGGCTCATAGCCTGCAGCAGGCGGTGTTCGTCGCGAATAATATCGCACATCTTGTCGCCACTTTTATAATATCCGGATGTCATATTCAAACACATTATTTATTCAAGTGCAAAATAAACTCTTTTATCGTTGTCGCAACATCACCATTTAAGGGTATTTTGCCATAAGGCAGTCAGCGACAAGCATTCTGGTAAATGCAAGCAGCTCACCACAAATTGGTATTGTACAACGTTAACAACAAAAGTAAAAAAACTGCGGTATCCATTTTATATGGTTTTCGTATTTTTGCGTATCAAAAAAAGCAGACACTCATAATGCGCTTATCAGAACTTAAAACCGGCGAACGCGGCGTAATAGCAAAAGTGTACGGAACGGGAAGCTTCCGTAAACGGATTGTGGAAATGGGATTCATCAAAGGAAAGACCGTCAAGGTTGTATTGAATGCGCCTTTGCACGACCCTATCGTATACGAAATTATTGGTTATAAAATCTCTTTGCGGCGCGAAGAGGCCAACATGATAGAAATAATCAGCGAACATGAAGCAAGGCTTGCTAACCAACAGTCGGCAAACCTGAAACCCATTGTTTCGCTTGAGCAACAAATTTCCCCCTCAGGCACAGACAACGACGAGCCACATATAAAACTTATGAGGCGACTTGCCGACGAAAGAGGAAAGAACATAAAAGTCGCTCTCGTAGGCAATCCGAATTGCGGAAAGACATCATTATATAATATAGCTTCGGGAAGCCATGAACACGTAGGAAACTACTCCGGAGTAACAGTAGACGCCAAGGAAGGGAACCTTAATTACAACGGTTATCATTTTACAATAGTAGATTTGCCCGGCACATACTCGTTATCGGCTTACAGTCCTGAAGAAATCTATGTAAGGAGGCAACTCATAGAAAAGACACCTGACATAATAATAAACATTATCGACGCCACGAACCTGGAGCGCAACCTGTATCTTACCATGCAGCTCCTCGACATGAACATACCCATGGTCATCGCCCTGAACATGTACGACGAACTGGAAAAAAGCGGAGATGAGTTTGATTATAAAAGCCTTGCCTACATGTTGGGCGTTCCTATCATACCAACAGTAGGACGAACGGGAGAAGGCTTGCACGAGGTGTTTGACGCCGTTGTAAACGTTTACAACGGCAACGATGAAATATCACAACGCCACATACATGTGAACCATGGCGCAGAAATAGAACAATCCATAAATAAAGTGCGCGCGGCAATAGGAAAAAACGACAGCCTGCGCTCGCGTTACTCCTTGAGATACCTCTCGATAAAATTACTGGAAAACGACAGCGAGACAGAAAAGATTATAAACACGCTAACTAACCGGAACGAAATAATCGCTGTATGCTACGAAGAGAAAAAGCGCCTCGAAAAAGCGTTGGGCGAGTCAAGCGAATCGGCAATAATCGACGCAAAATACGGCTTCATTTCCGGAGCGCTGAAAGAGACATTCCATCCGAAAGAAGAACGACGAAATCATAAAAGCACAAGCGAACGAATAGACGCAATCGTCACGCATAAGATATTGGGATACCCGCTGTTCTTTGCCGTGCTATACATCATGTTTGAAGTAACGTTCACGCTCGGTAACTACCCCATGGAATGGATTGACTGGATAGTGCAGAAAGTAGGCGAATTCGTGGCAACAAACATGGAAGACGGACCGCTGAAAGACTTGACCGTAGACGGAATCATAGGCGGCGTAGGAAGCGTTATCGTTTTTCTTCCAAACATACTCATACTGTATTTCTTCATTTCATTACTTGAAGATACCGGGTACATGGCACGCGCCGCATTCATAATGGACAAACTTATGCACAAGATGGGGCTGCACGGAAAATCGTTCATACCCATGGTTATGGGATTCGGCTGCAACGTCCCCGCCATAATGGCTTCCAGAACAATAGAAAGCCCTCAAAGCCGCCTGGTTACAATGTTAGTAACTCCGTTAATGTCTTGCAGCGCAAGGCTTCCCATATACATAGTAATTATAGGGGCGTTTTTTCCCGAAAATGCTTCAATCGTAATGCTGTCGGTATATACGTTAGGCATTATAATGGCTGTTATAATGGCCAGGATATTCAGCAAACTGTTAATGAAAAAAGGAAATCTGCCATTCGTAATGGAACTGCCTCCATACCGTATTCCTACACAAAAATCCATTTTCCGGCATACGTGGGAAAAAGGCCGGCAATATTTAAGGAAAATGGGAGGCATTATACTTATATGCAGCATTTTCATTTGGTTCTTAGGGTATTTCCCACGTTCGTCAGGGCAGACAACCAAACAGCAGCAGGAAAATTCATACTTGTGCAAAATAGGTCAGGCAATCGAGCCTGTTATGAAACCTCTGGGCTTCGATTGGCAAATGGATGTCGGAATAATCGCAGGTGTAGGAGCAAAGGAACTAATTGTAAGCTCACTTGGAGTAATGTACAGCAACGAAAAAGGCGATTTGGAAAGCGGCAAAGAAACATCGCACGAAGAAACACACTCTGACGACACATACTTGCAGCAGGCCCTTTCCAAGTCAACAACACCGCAATCGGCAATAGCATACTTGGTATTTGTGTTGCTTTATTTCCCTTGCCTTGCCACCATTGTTGCAATCAAAAACGAATCCGGGAAATGGAAATGGGCGTTATTCACAGCCGGATACACAACACTACTGGCCTATACGATGTCTTTCATTGCATATAGGATAGCTTTGCTTTTTTAACGTGATACTTTATATATAGCAGCCGGAGGATATGAAAATTATCTTCCGACTCTATTTTTTCGTCGGTCGCCAAAGTATTTCAGAATATTACTGACTTAAAACGCCGCAACAATACTCGCATTAACATTAAATAGCACTACATATCGTTTGTTCATTTACAAAAATGAGTTACTTTTGCAGTCGAAAACGCCAATGCGGCTCTATGCGGTAATAGCTCAGTTGGTAGAGCGTTGGCTTCCCAAGCCGAAGGTCGCGGGTTCGAGCCCCGTTTACCGCTCTTTATATTCAAACTCTTACAAGGGAATTGCTTTCCGTTGATAATAAAAGCAAGAACGCAGCCTAAGCAGTATGACAGCCGTAATTCTCATTCTCATAATCATAGGATATGTGCTTATAGCAACGAGAGCCTGGAATCATATAAACAAAGCTGCCATTGCAGTTTTTATAGGTGTAGCGGCATGGTTGTTATACATATTGAACGGATTTCAATACGCGAAGAGCGAACACGCCGATGAGCTTACAAGCTATTTCCTTTCAACGGCCGGCGACACATTCTCCATAAAAGAGTTTATTTCCTCGCACATTTTCGTAAATTACATAACGCAGGCCTGCGAAGTTGTTTTATTCCTGCTGGCAACTATAGGAATAGCCGAAGTACTCAACGGGAACAAATGCTTCAACTTCGTATGTGATATGATAAGAAGCCGGAAAAGTAAGAATATAATGTGGGCTTTGGTTGCCGTTACATTCATTATTTCCGCCAATCTGGACAATCTCACAACGACCGTGATGATGCTGGTTATAATGCACAAAATAGTTAGCGGCACAAAACTGCGCATGATTTACGGTGCGGCAATAGCCATTGCGGCGAACTGTGGGGGTGCGCTGACAGTAATAGGCGACATCAACGGGCTTACATTATGGACAAGGGGATTTATAACACCGTCCATGTATTCACTTGTCATGGCTGTGCCGGTAATTACCATGACTGTGGTTACCACATGGCTTATTGGCCGAATGCTGCCCGAGAAAATAACAATACCGTCACAATACGACTTTCAGATTAGCGACGACTCCGCGCTTACAAAATGGCAAAGAAACACGTTGTTGGTTATCGGTATCGGCGGACTATGGTTTATACCTACGTTCCACAACCTTACAGGCCTGCCCCCATACGTAGGCGCACTGTGCGTGCTGTCGTTACTTTGGGTAGTAAACGAGATTTTCAATCTGCCTTTCATACGAAGCGGGAAAATGGTAATACACCACTTCCCCATCGCGGTACAATACGAAAACATTCAGGCCATACTTTTTTATATAGGCATAACGCTGATTGCCGGGGTGTGCATTGAGATAGGAACTATAGAAAAGCTGTCGCTTTGGATAATGCAAAACGCCGATAACGTGTACATCTTGAGCGCGCTATGGGGAATAGTCTCCATTGTGCTGGACAGCGTAATAATCATAATAAACAATGCGAACCTGTGCTCTGTTGAATCATGGCAAATCATTTCGCGCTCTGCCAGTTTCGGGCAAAACGGAGCATTTTGGCCGCTGTTGAATTATTTCTGCCTCTTCGGGAGCACACTCCTTACAATCGGTACCGTAGGCGGGATAATGCTAATGCGCATGGAAAACGTATCCCTTGCCTGGTACATAAGGAGAATCACGCCAAAGGTGGCCATAGGAGGCATTGCCGGTACGATAACAATATTAATCATAACAACTTTATTAGTATAATCTATCTGATTTTTGCTAACATAGAAATTGAAAGGAGAGAATAACATGGCAAAAATAAACACAATCGGAATTTTGACTTCAGGAGGAGATTCCCCCGGAATGAATGCTGCTATCCGCGCCGTAACGCGCAGCGCGATATTCAACGGTTTTCAAGTAAAAGGCATTTACAGAGGATACACAGGCCTTATCAACGATGAAGTGAAAGACTTCACCACCGAGAGCGTAAGCAACATCATACAGACAGGCGGAACCATACTGAGAACAAGCCGCTGCAAAGAATTCATGACTCCCGAAGGACTTCAGAAAGCGTATGATACCTTGCAGAAAGAAAAAATAGACGCCTTGATAGTAATCGGCGGAAACGGTTCCCTGGCCGGAGCAAGCAAATTTGCCGAAGCATACGACGTGCCTTGCATTGGGCTGCCCGGCACTATCGACAACGACCTGTACGGCACAGACGTAACTATCGGATACGACACCACGCTGAACACTATAACCCAATGCGTGGACAAAATCCGCGACACAGCAACCTCGCACGAACGCATTTTCTTTGTAGAAGTAATGGGACGCGACGCCGGATTCCTTGCACAAAACAGCGCTATCGCTTCTGGTGCTGAAGCAGCCATAATCCCGGAAGATTCTACCGACGAAGACCAGCTCATGAAGTTCATGGCGAGGGGAATAAGAAAAAGCAAACACAGCTGCATTGTAATTGTCAGCGAGAACCCGAACGGCCACGGCGCAATGTATTACGCCGACCGTGTGAGAAAAGAATACGAAGGCTACGATGTGCGTGTTTCCATTTTGGGACACCTCCAAAGAGGCGGTTCCCCCTCAGCACGCGACAGGATATTCGCAAGCCAGGTTGGCGTAGGCGCAATAAACGCACTGCTCGAAGGACAGCGCAACGTCATGGTAGGAATAAAGAATGACGAGATAGTTTACGTTCCGCTCAAGAGCGCTATTGGAAAACGTAAACCTATCGACAGGCAACTAATAAGGGTGCTTGACGAACTTTCAATTTAACAAATAATTGTATCTACATGATTAAAAGGCCGCTTTTGCGGCCTTTTTTATTCTTATTTACAAGATTTCACTTCACTGTTGCGGTGTTCTAAAAAAGGATACTTTCCATTATCTGATTTTGTCTGCCACTATAGTGCCCGGTTTTCAACCCCCGAAAAATATGTCAGACATAATTTAAAATAGGTCGGACATATTTTGAAATATCTCAGACATATTTTCTCTCAGCTCAAAGGTGGGTATAAAAAACTGTTTTTCAGTTTTCATTTCAACACTTATAAAAACGTCTCCAAAGCACAACTTATTTTCCGTCGTTATTGTCTGTTTCGCTCGCCAAGAGCTAAAAAGCACTATACGATGTTCGTCGTGCGCAGCAAAACTCTTTCAACGTTCTGCCTCCCCGTAAGCAAAAATTTTTTGTACCATACCTCGCTTTTGCCTTTGTTTATGGGCTTTTCGCGCAACTTAGTAGTTTAAATAGCGCAAATTATACCCAATTATTACTAAACACCGGAAAAAAACTAACAATAACATGTTGGTTTCGGATTTATTTTAATAGCTTTGCAAGAAAGATAAGAGAATGTTATGGCAAACAACAACGGTCGAATTTCACAAATAATAGGCCCTGTGATAGATGTCGTTTTCGACACAGCAGGAAAAAAAGCCGAAGACGTATTACCAAAAATCCATGATGCCTTAGACGTAATCAGGGAAGATGGTAGCAAACTTGTAGTTGAGGTACAACAGCATATTGGCGAAGATACCGTCCGCACGGTTGCAATGGATAACACCGACGGACTGAAAAGGGGGTTGGAAGTAATCCAGACCGGCAGCCCTATCACAATGCCCAGCGGCTCGCAGATAAAAGGCCGCATGATGAATGTAATAGGTGACTGCATAGACGGATTGAAACCAATGGAACACGATAACGACTACCCCATTCACCGTAATCCGCCTAAATTCGACGAGTTGAAAACATCGCAGGAAGTCCTCGCCACCGGAATCAAGGTAATCGACCTGCTTGAACCATATCTTAAAGGTGGAAAAATCGGATTGTTCGGAGGTGCCGGCGTTGGCAAAACGGTTCTTATAATGGAACTTATAAACAACATCGCAAAAGTTCATGACGGTTTCTCTGTCATTGCCGGTGTGGGCGAGCGTACACGCGAGGGTAACGACCTGCTCCGCGAAATGATTGAAGCAAACGTAATACGGTACGGCGACGCATTCAAAAAATCCATGGAAGAAGGGCATTGGGATCTTTCCAAAGTGGATTACAACGAATTGGCAAAAAGCCAGGCCACACTCGTTTACGGACAGATGAACGAGCCTCCCGGCGCACGTTCTTCGGTTGCGCTTTCCGGACTTACGATTGCAGAATCCATGCGAGACGCAGGTTCTGAATCAGGGAAATCGAGCGACATATTATTCTTTATCGATAATATATTCCGTTTCACGCAAGCCGGCTCGGAAGTATCGGCGCTGTTAGGCCGAATGTCTTCTGCCGTAGGATACCAGCCTACACTTGCAAGTGAAATGGGCGCAATGCAGGAACGCATTACATCAACAAAGAAAGGCTCAATTACGTCGGTACAAGCCGTATACGTTCCAGCCGACGATATGACCGACCCCGCTCCTGCAACGACATTTACCCACCTTGACGCTACTACGGTGCTCAGCCGAAAAATCACCGAACTCGGTATCTATCCGGCTGTGGACCCTCTGGCTTCGACATCCAGGATACTCGACCCGAAAATCATTGGAGAGAAGCACTACAACTGCGCACAAAGGGTAAAACAGATATTACAGAAATACAAGGAACTGCAAGACATCATTGCAATTCTCGGTATGGACGAACTTTCCGACGAAGACCGTTTGACCGTAAACAGAGCAAGAAGAGTACAACGTTTCCTGAGTCAGCCGTTTACCGTAGCACAACAATTCACTGGCCTTCCGGGAGTGCAAGTTCCAATAGACGAATGCATAAAAGGATTCGACATGATACTGAACGGCGAAGTGGACGACCTTCCCGAACAGGCTTTCCTTAACGTCGGAACAATAGACGACGCAATAGCAAAAGGCAAGAAACTATTGTCGCAAGCATAAAGACATGAAACTGACAATAATATCGCCCGAAAAAATAATATTTGAAGGAGAAACCGCATACGTCACTGTACCCGGCGGCAAAGGTCCTTTTGAAATTCTGAGAGGACACGCCCCCATCATATCAAATTTGCAAAAGGGAGTCATATATTATGACAACAAAGGTAAGTGTTCGGTAAAAATAAACAGCGGATTTGTTGAAGTGGCTAACGACAACGTGACAGCTTGCGTTGAAATAGCCAAATAACAATCAAGAATGAGCAGAAAGGCGTCATACATACTGTTATCAGCAATCGTTCTGGCAGTGGTGGGAATTATAATCATTGCTCTTGCGCCGGATTCGTACCGGTGCAGGCAATTCTACTCCGCCATAATATCGCTTACAGTATTTTACACGGCGTTGAATGCGTTCTCGCTGAACTTTCACGGAATAATATCTAAACAAAAGAATGCATATCTAACTCAGTTTTACCTGATAGACAAAACAATAAGGTTTATATTAAGTATCATACTAATAAGTATATTACTATATTTGAACAAATCTTTAGGAATCGCCATTTCAGCTTTTGCATACTACGTGGCAGCTATGGTTGTTGAAATAACATATTTTGTAACTGTAGATAAAAAGATAAAAATAAGAAATGCGTAAATACATATTACTACTCATATCCTTCACATTTGCCCTTTTATCGACAGCCAGCGCGCAAAGCACAAGTGCTACCGAGGAAAAGACTGAAAAGATAAATATACAAAATATCATTTTCGGCCATACTGACGACGCATACGAATGGCATATAGCCAATATAGGCGAAAATCACATAATCATCCCACTACCTGTAATACTATGGAGCGAAGCAAGCGGCTGGAACGTGTTCCTTTCATCGCAATTTGAAAAAAACAACGGCACGTACAACGGCTTTTACATATCGCAGTCAGGTAAATACAAAGGTAAAATAGTAGAACGCGACGCAAGCAACAACGAAGTACGCCCGATAGATATATCCATAACAAAAAATGTACTTGAACTGTTTATTGTTTCTGCGTTAATGCTCTTCATTTTCCTGTCGTGCGCACGGTGGTATAAGAAAAAACAGCCGCACGATGACGCGCCTAAAGGTTTTGTTGGTTTCATCGAAATGTTCATAATGAGCATTAACGACGATGTAATAAAAAGCAGCATAGGAGAAAAGCACTATAAGTTTTACGCTCCATACTTACTTACAGCGTTCTTCTTTATCTTTATAAGCAATCTGATAGGCTTAGTACCTATTTTTCCGGGAGGCGCAAACCTTACGGGCAATATAGCAATAACCTTTTTCCTTGCCGTGTGTACCTTTATAGCAGTCAATCTATTTGGGAACAAACACTATTGGAAAGATATTTTCTGGCCGGAAGTGCCTACATGGCTAAAATTTCCCGTGCCGATGATGCCTGTTGTAGAATTTTTCGGTGTATTCACCAAGCCATTCGCACTGATGATTCGTCTTTTCGCTAACATCTTAGCGGGACACGCCATCGTCATATCATTAGTTTGCATTATATTCATTACAGTACAAATGGGTGCGTTTATAGGGACATCCATGACCATAGTCAGTGTAATAATGACTATATTTATGGATTTCCTGGAATTACTGGTCGCATTCATACAAGCATACGTATTTACGATGCTCAGTGCTGTATTTATAGGCTTAGCACACTTAGAACCAAAATCAGAGTAAAATCATAAAAAATCAAGAACCATGTCATTATTATTAATTTTGTTAGATGCGGCGCTCGCTAAATTGGGCGCAGGTATAGGCGCTGGACTTGCAGCCATTGGCGCAGGTATAGGTATCGGTAAAATCGGCGGTGATGCCATGTCGGCTATTGCACGGCAACCTGAAGAGACGAACAATATCCGATTAAACATGATCATTATTGCCGCTCTTGTTGAAGGTGTTGCACTGTTCGCAGTTATTATTTGTCTATTAGCTTTGTTCCAATAACAACAATTTAATATGCCGTCCTTACTCACACCCGATCCAGGGTTACTTTTCTGGATGCTATTAGCATTCGTCATAGTTTTCATAATTCTGGCGAAGTTCGGTTTTCCTGTTATAACAAAAATGGTTGAAGACAGGAAAAACTACATTGATGAATCGCTCAAAAAAGCACGCGAGGCTAACGAAAAATTAGCGAACATACAAAGCGAGAGCGAACTCATCATGCGACAAGCACGCGAAAAGCAGGCAGAAATATTAAAAGAAGCGATGGCTACACGCGATAACATAATCAAAGAGGCTCGCGACAAAGCAGATATCGAAAGCAAAAAAATTATCGAATCAGCCAAAGAGCAAATTAAAGTTGAAAAGGATTTAGCTATACGTGATATTCGCAGCCAAATCATAAACTTGTCAACACAAGTCTCTGAGAAAGTGTTGCGCAGGGAGCTTGATGACAATAACAAGCAGCTTAGCTACATTGACAGCCTGCTCGATGAAATCGAAGCCGTAAAGTGAGAATGATTTAACAAGATTTGTCAGATGGATATAGGAATAATAAGCGTAAGATATGCCCGTGCGTTATATAAGTTTGCATTGGAGCAAAAAGAAGAACACACTGTATATAAAGAAATGGAAACTATTGCTAAAGTATACACGTGTGAACCTAAATTGCGTCTTATAATCGAAAATCCGTCCTTGACGTCAGAACAAAAAGAAAACATTCTTAATCTTGCATGCGGGGATTCCATCAGCGATTCTACAAAGCGTTTTATCAAGCTTGTTGTTTCAAAACACAGGGCAGACATCATGCAGTTTATCGCAAACTCCTACATATCCCTGTATTTAGAAGAAGAAAACATTTTGAAAAGCCGCTTGATAGTACCTGTTGAACTTAGCCAAAAACTTGTTGATAAAATACGCGCTTTAGTAGAGAACCGTACACAAAGCAAGATAAACTTTACTATAGAGAAGGATACATCCATCAGTGGTGGCTTCATTCTTGAATACGGAACATACAGAATCGACGCAACAATAAACAATCAAATCAGTAAAATCAGAAAACAGTTGCTCGCAAGCAGCAACCAGGCATTCTGATATACATAAAAAATTAAACCAGTCAATATATGCCAAACAATATTAACCCTGCCGAGGTATCAAAGGTTTTGCTCGACCAGCTAAAATCGTTAAACAACGATGTAAAGCTTGAAGAAGTCGGAACAGTTCTGCAAATCAGCGACGGCGTAGCACGCATATACGGGCTACTAAATGCAACCGCAAGCGAACTTCTTGAGTTCGAAGACGGCACTATCGGTGTTGTCATGAACCTTGAAGAAGATAATGTCGGTGCTGTCTTGTTAGGTTCATACGAAGGTATCAAAGAGGGACAAACCGTAAAACGCACAGGCCGAATTGCTTCAATAGACGTATGCGACGGAATGTTAGGCCGTGTAGTTAACCCGTTGGGCGTCCCAATTGACGGAGGCCCTGCCATTGAAGGGGAAAAGCTGAGAATGCCTATCGACAGAAAAGCGCCAGGTGTTATTTACCGCCAACCTGTAAACCAGGCACTGCAAACCGGATTAAAAGCGATAGATTCAATGATTCCTATAGGCCGGGGGCAACGCGAACTTATTATCGGCGACAGGCAAACAGGTAAAACGGCAATAGCAATCGATACAATAATAAACCAGAGAGAGAATTATGAAAAAGGAGACCCTGTTTATTGTATATATGTTGCTATTGGTCAGAAAGCCTCAACAGTAGCAAATATTGTACAAGTTCTGAAAGAGCATGGCGCTATGCCGTACACAATAGTAGTAGCAGCAACGGCAGCCGACCCGGCTGCACTGCAGTACTATGCACCATTTGCAGGCGCTGCAATCGGAGAATATTTCCGCGATCGTGGAAAGCACGCCCTTGCCGTATACGACGATTTGTCAAAGCAGGCTGTTGCTTACCGAGAAATATCCCTCATATTGCGTCGTCCTTCTGGACGCGAGGCTTACCCGGGAGATGTATTCTACCTGCATTCACGCCTTTTGGAGCGTGCCGCAAAAATCAACGACCAGACCGAAGTGGCACAAATGATGAACGACCTGCCCGAGTCTATGAAAGGCAAAGTCGTGGGTGGTGGTTCCTTAACCGCGCTACCTATTATCGAAACGCAAGCCGGCGACGTATCGGCCTATATACCTACGAACGTTATTTCTATTACAGACGGACAGATTTACCTTGACACTGACTTGTTCAACGAAGGATTCCGCCCGGCAATAGACGTTGGTATTTCCGTTTCCCGTGTAGGCGGTGCGGCGCAAATAAAAGCGATGAAAAAGGTGGCCGGTACTTTAAAGATAGACCAGGCACAATACAGGGAATTGGAATCGTTCTCTAAATTCTCTTCCGACATGGACAAGGTTACTGCAATGACGTTAGACCGTGGTCGCAAGAACAACGAGCTGCTCATTCAGGAACAATACTCCCCCATGCCCGTTGCGGAACAGATTGCAATTCTGTATTGCGGAGTACATGGACTTTTGGCAGACGTACCATTGGAGAAAGTTCCCGATTTCCAGAAAAATTTCCTACAGATTATGCGCACCACGCATAAAACAGATGTTTTGGAGCAACTGCAAAAAGGAAACTTATCAGAAGAAGTTACCTCTATAATCGAACACGAAGCAAACGGCGTAGCAGCACAATATAAAAACTAAGGAAAATATTTTCGTATGGCCTCACTTAAAGAAGTTAGAACCCGGATAAACTCTATAAAAAGCACACGTAAAATTACGAGTGCAATGAAAATGGTCGCTTCATCAAAGCTACATCGCGCGCAACAGGCCATAGGAAACATGCGCCCTTACGAAAAACACCTCTTTGAAATAATGTCAGGTTTTCTCTCAAAACTTGAAGATAATATTGAAACCAGATATTCCGAAACGAGAGAAGTGCGTAAAGTCGCAATTGTTGCAATATCTTCCAATTCCAGCCTGTGCGGAGCGTTCAACACGAACGTAATCAAAGAGCTGAAAAACACTGCGGCCGAATACCGTGCCAAAGGTTGTGAGGTTGAGATATACCCCATAGGACGTAAAGTTGCCGACGCTGCGCGAAAAATGGGCTTCAAATTCGAGAGTGACCACTCTGCATTGCTTGAACATCCGGAATATGGCAGCGCCACAATACTGTCGGAAAAATTGATGACAAGATTCAGTATAGGAGAAATCGACAAGGTTATTCTCATCTACCAACATTTCGCGTCCACCTCGCGCCAGGAAATGCGAGCCGAAACATTCCTGCCTATCAATCTGCAAGAAATCGGCACGGATAGCAAAGCCGCTGAGCGTAAGGGGAAACAACTGGACTTCATCATTGAACCATCTGTACAAAGCATTGTGGAATCGTTGATCCCCACTTCGCTGCACTTCAAAATTTTCACCGCCCTGCTCGACAGCCTTGCCGCCGAACACTCTGCACGCGTTATGGCAATGCAGGTTGCAACCGACAATGCCGACGAGCTTATCGAACAACTTACGCTTGCATACAACAAGGCACGCCAGCAAGCTATAACTTCGGAACTGTTAGACATAATGGGCGGCTCAATGCAATAGCAAAGAACAAAGAATACAATAATCATAAAACCGTATAGGCTTATTTAAAATGCCTATACGGTTTTATTTTAACAGCAAAGCACTACGCAAAAAATATGTCTGACCTATTTTGAAATATGTCTGACATAATTTAAAATAGGTCAGACATATTTTTTGACGTACTACCCGTGGTAACATGGATTAGCGTGTTCCGTCCGCAACTGGAAATAACCGAAGGAACTGCTTGGAATAAGAATCATTGAAAAAGTTGCCACAAACGCTTGTCTTAGCCGCCGGATAGCAATATGAGTCGCATGACTTTTTAATTACGTAAAATTGATTTATGGAATAACGCTTTTCCATTCAGGATGAAGGCTGCTTAATTCAATACAGAGTTTCATACTGCTTTGCGATATGTCGCCATGTATAATTTTTTTCGGCTAACTGTTTCAACACTTCACCATTTAAATTGTTTTGTGATAAAATTTTCACAAGTTGCTCTACATTAGAGAAATAACAGGCTTTATTGTACGTCGTCTCACGATTATAAATCACATCATAGGCTATAATTGGGTGACCGAAGAACATGGCCTCGACCAACGACGGATTTGTTCCCCCCGCGCTGTGACCATGCACGTAGCATGCTGCGTGCGAGCGCAGGGTGTAAAGAGTGTCGAGGTCATATATGGCGTCGAGCAACTTGATGTTCGGGATGTTGGCATACTGTTTATACAGCTTCTGCCCATAGGCGCTGTGCTCCCAATTGCCAATAAACACGAGTGTCTGGCCCGTGCGGGCAAAAGCCTTCAGCGTCAAATGACAATTGTTCTCGGGCTCAATGCGGCAAACCGAAATGGCGTACTCCTTGTGGACGAGCCCGTATTGATTAAGGATGGCCTGCTGCTTGGCATCGTCCACGGTGCGCAGCACGTGGTCGCCGCCGTAGGCAATCAACACCGACGGCTTGTGGTACGTTTCGGTAACGTAATCCTGAATGCCCTTGTTGTCGGCCACCACCACGTCTGCATTGCGTACGGCACACACCTCTGAAAAGCGCAGGAACTGCCTCGTGCGCCTACCCCACTTCTCTCGACGATGCTCCAGACCATCGATATTTACTATTATCTTACTACGGCTCAACCTTTTGAGCACGGGCAGGAACATGCACCCCGACGTGCCCAGCACGAGTATGGTGTCGAAGCCGCGAATAGCCCTCATCATCGAAAGGATGTCGTATGGCACACTTGACGCGCCGTTGGCATGAAGGCCTACATATTCCAGTCTACACCCCTTGTACTCCTTGCGACGGTCGGGCATGTCGACACTGCTGCAAAAGATTGTGTAATGAATGCCGGTCGAGCAATTATTGCCAATGATGTTCTCCACAAGCGATTCAAAGCCTCCGTAATGCGACGGAACGCCTTGAATGCCTATAATCGCGACTTTCTTCATTTTCTATAAAATCTATGAGGATAAATGGTATTCGTATGATTCCATACGCTTGTTTGCAGAATGCTCCTATGCTCTGCCCCCCTTTTTTACAAAGGAGGTGCGCGTTCAACAAAACAGCTAGACCTACAACGCTTGCTGTATCAATTTATTAATAAGACCAACGGTAGACGCGTTTCAAGCGTTCACGCAAAGCATTTATTTGCACAACACGTCGGCTATGCGGCTTACCATTTCTTTTTCACAGAACTTTTTATAGCATTCAAGAGCACCTTCCGACAACTTTTGATATATAGACTTGTCGGACAAAATAGCTTCTATGTATTTCTGCCAAGCTCCTTCGAGTCTATTTTAAAGTCATCCATTCCGTTTGTTACCATCTCGGCAATGCCGCCTTCGGTTGGAACTATTACCGGCAAACCAGCCGACATGGCTTCCAACGCAGTCATACCGAACGTATCGATAAAAAATGTTTTATCGGACATGTTCAAGACGATATAAGCCTCGTTGTAAAACGCCAAAACGTCGCTCTGCGGGAATAAATACTTATATTGCATAGCTTCAATCGACCAAATCGTGTATGGCAGCAATCATGCTATGTTCATTGTAGCGTTTGGATTGCTTCAATGCGGACAAGGATATGCCGGAATATAAGGCTTCGTCGCTCATCATCAAAGCAATTTTAGAACGTATCTCGCTTAAATTTTCCACACCTATTTTATAACCATTTACCCCGTCTTCTACCAGTTCAGCAATACCCCCGACCGTTGGAACTATCACGGGCAACCCTGCCGCCATGGCCTCCAAGGCCGTCAGTCCAAAAGTCTCGATAGCCAATTTAGGATTCGTCAGGTTGACTACCACAGTAGCTTCGGCATAGAAACCGGAGACATCTTCTTGTTTAGAATATATTGTTAAATTATCTAAACAAGGGAGGGTAATTTGTGCCAAAAACTTTTCTATATTCTCTTGCGTATCATTGATGACGAGCGTGAACTTAAATTGGGGCAGCCGGCCGGCCAACTCCAAGAACTCGCGAGTGCCTTTATACTCCTTCAAAGAAGAAAGCATCAGTACGTTCTTACGCTCGAACGCCTTCTTCGGATTTGGGTGTAGCTTGTCCACAAACTCTCGCGGCAGGGAATTGGGAATAACCACAACACCGTTTTTTCTCTTCAGGAAAGAGGCCTGATAAACCGACACACAGATTATCTTATTGGCAAGGCGTTGCATAGCCCACGCCAACACTTTGTAGAACAATCCTTTCGCAAAAGCGTTCTCGTGGTAATGATATATCACCTTCTTCCCCATAATCCGTCCCGCAAGGGCAGGCCCAACCGGGAGGATGGTATTGATGTAAAACACGCAATCTCTACAAAATAAATATCTGAACGCCAGCAAGAAAGTGTAAAGCTGTATGGCCGTGTATCGCAGCATTGTCAACAGAGCATTGTCAGAAAAAGTATACCGGTAGGAGTGCTTCTTCAAATTCGGATATTTTCTTAATTCGTCCAAAACCCCACCGTTCGATGAAACCAAGTCCACCCGATGCCCTTTCTTTAACAACCCCTCCAATACCATCCGCAGCACCTTTGGGCTACCGCTATAATCATTGAAAAGGTGAAAACATATAATACGTTTCATAACATGTCAGTCCAACCGCCTTATTCCATAAAGTACAGAGATCCATATATTCATTGTCCGGGCTACATCACCTCTGAAGTTTCCCTTTTCTCGCATATTGAAGCGAGAAATAATGTCAAGCAAGTATAGCCTGTAATCTTTAGTATTTATCCATTTTCCCGCTTCCTTTGACATATAATCGGCAATATCTTTTGCCCCCCAGTGTCTTTCAAATATCGCTACTTGAGTAAAAAAGTGATAGTGATCAAGCATGAGCGGATAGCTGTTTTGTGCATACTCCCAATCAAAAACAAACATTTTTCCTCGCTCCGTGAACATATTCCACGGTGTAAAATCGGCATGATAGGCCATAAAGACACATGGCTTATCTCGATACGCTTCCATGACTTCATGTATAGCCTTTGTAACAATAGCTTGCGCTTGTTGACCAGGCAACCAGTCGATATGCTCCTTTAGATGACACAAGGTTTGGTAATAGTCGCTTTGTTCAAATATCAGTTGCGTTTTCGATGCCTGTTTCAAGCGTTCAAGAAAGTCTTCATGCAGCCTCGTCCAGCGATGTTGCATTTTCGAAGAATTTGTCTTGGTAGTGCTTTGCACGAACAGATACACCCCCTCCTCCCATTCACCTTGGAACATACAACGGGGAATACCTGTCATACCATTGTCATGCAACCGATTCAGCATTTCGGCTTCACGATCGAATAGTAACGCTATTTCTTTGTTTTCCGTTATTTTGCAATACCCCAATATCCTGTCCTCCTTGCTGATTTGCATGGTCAGCTTTTGATGCACACAAGGAGTGCCGCAAAACAACGAAAACTCAATATCTTTGCAGCCAAACACGCTCTCCAACAGCGCGCGCAGTCGCAAATTCAAGTTACATCCCACCTTCTCTGCATGCAACACTTTGCGCACCATTGGTATTTCATGCAGGATTGGGAACATTACCTTTAACAATTTTCCATTCCGCCCGCTGGGTTGATACAGGTTCATGGCTGTCCGCATGTGTCGCTTAGGCATTAGCCAAATCTTGCCATCAGCGTTGGCAAAGCGATATAGCGTATTAGTTTGTGTCTGTTCAAGAATCTTTGTCAACAGCGTACTTATGTTCATACTTCTTTTCGATAATATCCTTTATCTCTTTACCGCGTTTTTCCCAAGTGAATCGTTTGGCAACTTGTTGGGCATTTTTGTTTAAACGTTCTCGTTCCGCCGAATCTGTCATCCTCAATATCGCTTCACTCAATCTTGTAATGGTTTGCTCACGACTATCTTGAGGTATAACCACGGCATATTCTTCCGAAAAATATCGCGTATAACCAGTTGTGTCTATACAAATCAGCGGTTTACTTTGCGCTAAACAATCAAACGAAACAGTTACTGCCGCCTCTTTCAATGCAGCGTTGATGACGCAATCTGCAGCAGACAATCGTTCTTTATATTCTCCCATAGAAATTGCTCCAGTCATTTCCACATACGCTTCCAATTGATGCATGGCGATTAATCTCCTCAACCGGGCTTCGTCCATTCCTTTCCCTACGATGGTCAGTTTGATACGTTTGTTATGCTTTACGGCAAGAAACATTGCTTCGATGATAAGATCGAAACCACGCCAAGCATCCAACCTGCCTACCGTTATAAAATGAATCGTTTTGTGGGAAACATCTTTCTTGGAAGTCGTTTCTTCCTGCCGTTCCTCCACGGCCACATCTGTAAACAGCACAGCTTTGTCGCGATAGTTAACAGGGATAGCCTGCCGCGTAACATCTGTCTTGCATAAGATTAAGTCGGCACGACGACACCGAGTTTGAAAGCTGATGTTTAGAGGCAACAATTTGACAACGATACGCCGCAGGAACTCTATCAATTTCGACTTTCTATCGTAATAAGCGGAATATTCGGAAGGGATAGTTTCCAAACCACCTACGGGACCCCAAATGAAGAACTGCTTTTGCCCATAACTGCTTACTTTCCATAGCACATTGCCATACGTCAGGTGATGGAATATCTTAATATTATTCTCTTGCATGGTGTGTTTCACCAAGCTGTTGGTACAAACCTGCCATATATTATAATAGGTACGCACACCGCGCAGTCCTTTCTTCCAGAAGCGCGCCCACTTGGGCCAGTCGTAGTAAAGGAAATGGATGTTGCCGTAGACGGGACGTTCCTTTATCCACGGCTCGATGGTGTGTCGATTGCTTTTGCGGGTCAGTACCCATAGATCAAAATACTTCGACATTTCCAGCACCCAGCGCCAGCCTACGCCAATCTCGCTGCCAAGCCCCGGCTCACAAGCGTAAGCTGAAACAAATATTTTTAGTTTGTCCTTTGTCATCTCTATTTTTCCTTTCGATTGCAATCAATTTCAATTTCCCATTAAATGTTTCCTTACCACTTGCTTTACACACTATTGTTAGCTTTAGAGAATAATCTCCACTTTTGGAAAAATTCCTTAGCTATCATCTGTAAATGTGATGCGACCTTTCCAAGTTTACTTTTAGTCTTGAAATCTTACTACTTTAACCTTTTGATATTTTTCTCATGCCGTTTTTCAAAAATCATTTTCAGTATAGCTTGGACGGCATCTAAAGGTGCTCCCTCATTCATGATTTTATAGTAACCATTTTTCCCTGCAAGATAGGCAATCTTGTTATTAATGTCTTGAATGCCTTTTTTATCCAATTCCTGCTTTCGAGACAATATGGTCTTCGTGCTTGCTGTAAGCAGGATGTTATAATCCAGTGATGGAATGAACCACTTACCAAACCAATAAAGGAACTTTGTATTCAGATAGATACGGCTGCGACGGCTATCACAGATAATATCTGTGTAATAGCGGTCGAAAACCACAACGCCTCTCTTTGCCAAAAACGGCCGGACACTCTTCTGATAGCCTATAATATAGTCAACAGAATAGTAGCATAATCGCAAGAATGAACTAATGACACCTGTCCTGCCACCTCGATGGGGCTTATCATATTCTCGATCCACATCTTTTTTTAACCCTGCCGAATGTGCCACTTCCCCAAGATTGCCAATTATCATTGGTCTGAAATGGTATAATTCTATCTGGGAGAATACAGTTTGAAGTTGATTGAGCAATTCATTGATTACTGTTGTCTTCCCAGAGCCGTCCGGACCGGTAAAACCTATACTAAAACCTTTATATGAGAAGTAGTTCTGCAAATAGTAGCGCCAAAATGAAACGATATTACCAAAGTTCCCTTTCTTATTAGCTATGGTCCTAAATCTACTACACGACATTTTGTCCAATTCCGCAAAAGACGGTATGCCAAAGTCTTTTTCAAGAACAGCATTAAGCGTATCATTGAGCAGCATTTGCTCTTTAAGTCCATTGTATTTTGCAGGATATTTTGCACCAATGTATTTCAAATATAAGTATTTATCCAAGAATTCATATTCTTTGGAAACATGATATACGCCATTCGTGCAGATGCGGGATTGCAATATTTCATCAGCTGTTAAGATTATGTGTCCGTAAGCTGATGTATGAACGAAAAAGTCAAATTGTACCAATTCCACATGGCCTTGCTCAATTTTTCCGCAAATGAAAGTTCGCAGACGTTCACTTTCAAAGTAATTGATTATTAGGTAACAATTCCTGATTATACAATCAGTTATGTCTTTTTTCAAGGATTTATAATCTTTCTTTTTCACCAATATATCAATGTCTCGGCTTTTATTGGCGTAAGGAAGCCCTTCGAAATTTCTAAGTACTGCGTATGCATAATGCTTCGTATTTAGCATTTCAAAGACAGCACTCACTATTATGGGTAATCTTTTAGTAATTGTCATGACTGTTTTTTCTTGATTCCTGAATTACTTCTGAGCTTTTGAAACAGATAAGAAGGTTGATGCCACAGTGACTTTATGACTGAAACTACAGCCTTAAAATATGTTTTCTGATGAAAATAAAATGCGGCATTTCGCAGTTCATCGGCAGATTTTGAATAATGAATCATCTTTTGCAATTCTTTCTTAGGCAGAGAATTGTAATATTCGATGAAAGTGATTTCTTTTTCTCCTTTACGTCGGTGTCGTAAATTAGCTTTGACGTACTCCATCTTTATCACCATGTTGAAATGATTGGACGAAAGTCCATCAATCTTTCGGTAAAGGTAAAGGACTTCGGGTAGAACAATCATATATTTCCCCTCGGCATACAAATCGCTCATGCGTGTCCAAAGGTCTAAATCTTCACAGAAATCCCGGTAGCGTGGTTTGCCTTGGGGAAATCCATCTAGTCTGAATCCACCAACTTGCAGTGCACATCCACGGTCAAACATTGTCTGGATTGGCAAGAATATCCGCTTTGCAGCTTTTGCACGCTCCATAAATGATTTTTTATCCTTGTCACCAATAAAAAGACCTCCGCGTATAGGGTTGCAATTTGTGTCAACAAATTGCAACCAAGAACTGACAGCAATCAGTTCTTGGTCGCTGCAAATTGCAGCATATTCTTTTTCAATAAGTTGTGGTAGTGGACAATCATCGGAATCCACATAAAGCATATACTTTGTAGTGGCTCGGCGCAGTGCAAAATCACGAGCGTATGCTATGCCTTCGTTGCACTCAAGACAAATCAATTCATATTGTCGAGGATGTGTGTCAAAAAACTGCTTCACACAATTTACGCTGTTATCAGTACTACAGTCATCCACTATAAGCAAATGGAAATCCTGCATCGTTTGCTCCATAACACAACGCAGTGTTTCTTCCATGTATCGCTCTGCATTATACATACAGATGGCTAATGTAATATCAGGATTCATCTATTTTAGAAATTAGTGTTCCAGTTCGTATCGTTTCAGAAAATATGTAGTTGACGTAAAAATCAATAAGCATCCCCAGACATAAGCTATATTGGCAAGTGAAAAGCCTAAGAGGAATAGAAATAACAATGTTTCAATGCTGAAAAACTTATGAATGGCACAAATATATACCAGCCCCAAACACAGCAACAAGCCTATCAATCCATATTGCTCTACGACACTTAATAAATTATTTGTTCGTTTCCAACTATTTGCAGCATATTCCTTTGTTTGTGTTCCTTTCCCAATCCAAGAGTCTTGGTTTGATAAGTCTATGGTTAAGGTATTAATAATGGGAATTACCCGGCTGGCGGCACTGCCATCTGCTTCCTGTACCATTTCCACGTTTCCCGTAGTAGCAGCTTGTGCCACTCGTAATGCCCTGTTCATTTGAGATAATCCCATATACTGTCCTATATAAAACAGCAAAGCGAAAATTGGGATGATGTAAATCAAAGTTTTACGTCGCATAAAATAGAGTGAAAGAATGGCCAGTCCTACAAATGCTGTCCCACTGCCCATGGTGAGCATACTCCAAAGGAAAAATATGCATGTCCAGCGATGCTCTTTATCGAAAAGCGCAATAATTGTAGGCCGTTCCCCATCATTTGTCATCTCAATGCAACGCCAATAGCAAAGCATCGCCACCGCCAGTATTCGCGCCGTATGGCTCGGTTCAAGAGTGAGTGATGGTAGTTTGTCTATGCCGAGGAAAAACTGATTATCAAGGTTTATAAACCAGAATGAGCGCAATCCGACAAGGATGGCTATTTGCTGCAGAATCAATACAACTCCAAAAGCAATAATCAGTCCACTAAGCAGTTTCTTGAAATATTCAAATGAAAATGCTTCTTTGTATAACAAACCATAAAACACAATGTATGTAATGACGAACATTCCCAAATACCCGATAGTGGAAAAGCGCATCTCACCGTTGAAAAGGGCACTGAAATAGCACCATGCCCAATACAGCAAGCCCCACACCAATGCCGGACTTACGAACATCGTTTTGCATATAAACAGGAACGGCGCAATGCCCATCAATACCACCTTCAAAGGACTGATACCATAGCCCTCAATGGCAACAATCTGCACACACATCACCACCAGATAAATGGTAGCTAATATGCGGTCTTCGAAAATCTTACCCACTGACAGTCTGGGCAATGACAGGAATCTCATATCAATGTTTGTCTCGTAAAGCAAACTGTAGTCTGTAAGCCAGTAGATACCACCGCCAGCCTACGACTTTCAATGCGTGGGACACGCATCCTTGATAGTTGTACTCTCTCTCAAAATACAATCTAGACTTTATCCAAGCCTTGAACCGAGGTACAGGATTACCCTTTTCTCCTTTGACATGCCGATGTACGGCTTGTACATCCGCTGTATAAAACATCCGTTTTCCGGCACGTTCCACTTGCCGGGACAAGATGGCTTCTTCACAATAGAGGAATATCCGTTCGTCAAAGAAACCAAGTTGGTAAATGAAATCCATCCTTAACATCAAGCAACACCCACTTACCTTGTCGCAATATCGACTCTCTTGATAATTATTAGGCAAACCATAAACGTGTTGCTGTGTCAATACGGCAGATAGCCAAACATATGCTGTGCGCCATCCTCCATCCCTTCGCATGGGATTCTGGTGTTCACCGTCATTTCCTACTATATCGCTGCCACAAACCACCACTTCGGGATTTTTTTCCATTATCTCCGCTAATTTCTTCACATAGTCCACTTGCGGGAACTCCATATCCGGATTAGCTATCAACGCGTACTTATATCCTTTTTCAGCAGCATAGCGCAGACCGATGTTGTTGCCGGCGTTGTAGCCACGGTTCTCGTGGTTCTCTATGAGGGTACATCCCTGCTCCTTGCAAAGTCGGCGCAATTGCTCCACATCATCTGCCCGCGAGCAGTTGTCCACGATGATTATTTCCAACTCTACTCCCGTTTGCCGCTTCAAAAAAGAAACGCACTTTATACAATCCAGTGAAGAGTTATAATTCAAAATAATTACTGCAACTTTCATTTAGGTATAAAATAGAATATCAAGCTAACCTATATGCAGACAGAACAAAGTAAAATCACGTTTCATCATTTACGATGTAAGCCCTTAAGTGTGTCTCGTATGACTTCTAATTCAGATTTGTCTATCATATATAGAGTTGCCACATAAATGGGCAAGTACATTACACAACCTAATATGATTTTTATCCATAGATTTCCTGCTTCGCAAATAACAAGACCTGTCACAACCACGGAAACAAATGCCGCGATTACATGTGGAAACATCACTTTCACTTGGTTTAACCATGTAACGGAAATCGCTTTCTTTGTGAAATGTGTGTAAATAAACGAATTTACAAAGGCTGTGACCGAAAGGGCAATACACACAGCCTCTATTCCAAACGGAATTGAAGCAAAAATCGCAATCAGGTTTATCGTGGCTTTGGCGCATTCTATTACCAATACATATTTTGAATACCCGACCACTTGCAGGATATTAATATTCAATGCAAAGAATGGCCACCAAACAATGCCGATTATTAAAATTTGCAACAAGCCTACTGATGGCAACCATTTGCTCGTTAACAAAGTTTCTATCAAAGGTTCGGCAACGACGAAAAGTACTCCTAATATCAGAAATGACAATATAGAAGTCAACCTTACAATCTTCAAATAATTATTACGCAATGCCGTCGTGTTATCCTGCATCTTGCTGAACACGGGAAACGTGACACGTTGCAATACCGCAGTAAGATTTGACACTGGAAAATAACTTATCTGTTCAGCCCGGTTGTAGAAGCCCAATTGCTTAGAAGAAAACTTTTTACCTATTATTAGGGTCGTTATGTTATTGCTAATAGCCACAACGATATTGGCCAACAACAATTTAGACCCGAATGAAAACAATTCTCTAAAAGATTTTTTTGAGAAAGGTTGCGATGGTTTCCATTTGACAAGAATCCATAGCATAAGCATTCTGATAAAAGCAGCAGACACCATTTGCACCGTCAAACTCCACACACCGGCTCCGTTATAAGCCATAATAAGCCCCACAACTCCTGAAACCAGTGCTGCCGATACCGAAATTTTTGCGACTTAAAATCAATGTTTATTGTGAGAATGGCTTGTTGTACAATTGAGAAAGAATACAACGGGATAACCAATGCTGTCACTCTAAGCACATTTTCCAACAATGGCATGTTATAGAATTTTGCAATTAATGGAGACGCAACCCACATAATTGCATAGACCGCCGTGCCTACTGCTATATTGAAATAAAAAACAGTGGAATTGTCTGTTTCGGTGCGGTCATTCTTTCTTACCAATGCATTGGCAAATCCGCTATCCACGAAAACATTCGACAAGGTAATAAATAGCATCGTCATTGCTATGATACCATAATCTGATGGATCCAACAACCGCGCAATTGCTAAACTCAAGCCAAAATTGATAATTTGAACTGACAACCTGTCAATTGCGCTCCACAATGTCCCCTTTATAGCTTTTGGCTTTAAACTTGAATCCATCATTACACTAATAAATAAACGTATCAAGATTTATTCAATATCGAATTAAATAAACTACGCACCTCATTTCCCCAACGATTCCAATTGAGTTTATTCTTATATAATAATGCACTTTTATATGATAGTTTTTCAAGAGTCTTAGTTTCAATACAAGCCTTTATTTTTTCGTAAAATTCTTTCTCAGTTGATGTAATTGATAATGCATAACCGTTTTCTCTGTCAATTACATAATTAGCGACCCCACCAGTTTTATATGTAAAAACTGGCAATCCAAACGCAGAAGCTTCCCCAAAAGCGATTCCGGCACATTCTGCATTGGTGGGAAGAAGTAACAAATGGCATCGACTTATTATTTTTAGCAATAATCTATATTCTTGTTGTATATTTTTATCTAAAAAACCAACATTGTCAACAAAAGGTAGATTGCAAATCTTATTATCCAGATTTTTAATACCTACCACATGTAACGTAGTCTTTATACCGTTACCATTCAACAATCTACATGTTTTGACAGCAATTTCTCCACCTTTTCTAACCCAATCAACACCCAGAAACAACACATGCAAATGATCTGTATAATTAAATGTATGTTCTACAACATCTTGATTGTCGATATTCGCTCCAAACTCTATGCAGCGCACTTTATCACTACTTTGATGCAAGTCTTCAATTGCGGAAACCCTTGCCCAGTCGGAAGCACATAAAATGGATGTAAATTTATCGAATAAACATTCTTCAATATAATACCCCCGTTTTTATTAAAATTAAACAAATTGCAAAATGGAGGATAGTAATCTATCATCGCTGGGTAAGTCGCATCGGTTAAATAGACTATAGGTTTGGATGTTGTTATTGTCCAAAAAGGCGTAGCGTTAAAAAACGCAAAAATAACATCACATTTATTTAATTCATCTATTGAGATTTTTTGATTTCTAGCGAATAAATTGCAGCCCAATTTAGTATAAAGAAAATAAATTTTCCTACCACAAATCTTTGCTAACGCTTTAGATGCAAGCTCAAATACGCGGTATATTTTAGGTGTCCTTATCGGGAACCAAGTTATATCACCCATTTTGCCCAATTGTTCCACCACTTTGTAATTAGTACCAGACGATGCACGCCTGTCATCCGATGCAAACTGACTTATATATGCGATTTTCATAATCATAAATCGTTATCGGGACTTGTACATTTCTTCGTAGTAACGCTGATAGTCACCACTGGTGACGTTGTCCATCCATGTTTGGTTGTCGAGGTACCAGCGAACAGTGCGTTCTATGCCTTCCTCGAACTGAAGTGAGGGCGACCACCCGAGCTCGAGTTGAAGTTTGCGCGAGTCGATGGCATAACGCAGGTCATGTCCCTTGCGGTCGGTGACGTAAGTTATCAAGTCCGTGTCCTCATCCTCCTTGCGGCCAAGCAGACGGTCGACGGTGTTTATCAGCACCTTGATGATGTCGATATTCTTCCATTCGTTGAAACCGCCTATGTTGTAGGTGTCGGCAATCTTGCCCTTGTGGAATATCAAGTCGATTGCGCGGGCGTGGTCCTCTACGTACAGCCAGTCGCGCACGTTCTCGCCCTTGCCGTAGACGGGCAGAGGTTTGCGGTGACGTATATTGTTGATGAACAGCGGAATCAGTTTTTCAGGGAACTGGTATGGGCCGTAGTTGTTGGAACAGTTGGTTACAATTGTGGGCATGCCATAGGTGTCGTGGAATGCCCGTACGAAGTGGTCGCTGCTTGCCTTCGAGGCCGAATACGGGCTGTGCGGGTTGTACTTCGTTTCCTCGGTAAAGAACTTATCGCCATACACCTCATGGGCCGAGAAGTCGGAGTACAGCCCCTCGGGATGAGTGAGCTGCAAGGCGCCATATACCTCGTCGGTCGAGATGTGGTAGAACCGCTTGCCCTCGTAGCCCTCGGGCAGCGATTCCCAATATTCTTTAGCGGCCTGTAGGAGCGATAGCGTGCCCAGCACGTTAGTGCGGGCAAACGTGAACGGGTCTTTTATCGAGCGGTCCACGTGGCTCTCGGCTGCTAGGTGGATTATACCGTCCACGCTGTGGGTATCCATGAGCTCCTTCATCTTGGCGAAGTCGCATATGTCGGCGCGCACGAACGTGTAGTTCGGCTTGTGTTCGACGTCCTTAAGGTTGGCGAGGTTGCCGGCGTAAGTAAGTTTGTCGAGGTTGATGATGTGGTAATCGGGATATTTGTTTACCAGCAGCCTCACCACATGGCAGCCTATGAAACCGGCACCGCCGGTAACTATTATGTTGCGTTTAAATTCCATTTTGCTTATTTGATTTTATCGTTCCTATCTTAGTTGAAATTCTATTTATAACTTCCCACATCAGCAGCGAAACAGCCATGCCAACAATCGAGTAAACCACCCATAGCCAAGAAGGCACGCTTTCTATCGTCGGGAACTGGCTAAGCATCTCAATAGGCAGTCCGATGCATGCGATATACACGAAACTTACCAACTTGAACGCCAAAAAGTGGAAAATCAAAATATACAATGTCTTGTCGCCGACATATTTGAAAAAAGCCGAAAATGCCGCACATTGCCACAATGTAGTACAATATGATTTCAAAACCTGTGGTTGTTACCATGCCTAAATCCAGGAACATGGCCGCTACGGCCGGTATCGCCAGCAACGACACCATCCATGATGAACCGTGGTGATTCATCACATCAGTCCTGTGCGACAGATAGCCTGTCAAGTAAAAAGCCGTGGCCATCATGGTTTGCGATCCAAATTGCTGTGGAAGATGGATAGGAAGCCATTTTTCCCCGACAGCAATAAGAAGAGCCAAAATCACCCCCCCCGAAATGTAAATACTTGTTAATTTTCCAATCCGTTTCAAAAACCAAAGAAATAGCAGCGAAGCCACCGAGGCCCAAAACAAGGAAATCAAGAACCAAAAGCCACCAAGCAATTGTTCGCCTCCTGTCAACGTGAATATCCTGACAATCTTGATTGCAAATTCCCGCAATGAATAGCTTGCGTCGTAAACATTCAGTTGCGCCAGCGAGTTGTGGAAAAGCAGGAAAATCAACGTCCACTTGACAAACGGCCAATAACTCCCTTTTACTTTCCTTATCAGTCCGGTTTTCAAGTCTGCCAGATACTTGTCGCTCAGCAACCAACCGCTGATGAAGAAGAAGCAAGGCATGTGGAACATGTATATGAACCGGTCGAGGTAGCCGGGGCAGCCGCTGTGACCCACTACCATGAGCATTATGCACAGCGCCTTGGCAATGTCCAAGGTCGCGTCCCTACGTTGCTCTGTCGCCTGCCTAATGCCCATAATATTATAATGCGTACCCCGCCCGTTGCCCCTACGACGGATTGGCATTGCGGCCATGCGGGGCACGGTTGGAAAGAGGTTGGACGTGTTTCAAAATATGTCTGACCTAATTTAAATTATGTCTGACCTATTTTAAAATAGGTCGGATGTATTTTTTTACTTGCTCGCGGAGCGGTTTCATTTACCTCCCACGCGGCTCAATTTACGCCGGGCGCGACTTCGTTTTCGGCGGAAAGGATTTCGTTCACGCAACGACGGAGCGACTGCCGCCAGTGAGGAATCTTAATGCCGAAGGCGGCCTTGACCTTGGTCTTGTCGAGCACGGAGAAATGCGGGCGGCGCACCTTGCTCGGAAACTCGTCGCTGTGGCACGGCAGGATGTCGCACTCGTTGCCAAACATCCTGCAAATTTCCACCGCAAAGTCGTACCACGAACAAACGCCCTCGTCACTGAAGTGGTAAATGCCCGTGCGGTCGAACATGCGGCCGTCGATGACTTTGCGTATCAGGGCGGCAAGATCGCCCGCGTAGGTGGGCGTTCCCACCTGATCGAACACCACTTTCAGGCTGTCGCGCTCGGCGGTGAGGCGGCGCATGGTCTTGACGAAGTTGTTGCCGTAAGGCGAATAGAGCCACGCCGTACGGAAAATCAAGTACCTGCACCCGGCGGCCTGCACCGCCTGCTCGCCCGCGAGCTTCGTGCGCCCGTAAGCCCCAAGCGGGTCGGTAGGCTGGTCTTCGCGGCAGGGCGTGTTGACGTTGCCGCTGAACACGTAGTCGGTCGACACATGTATGAGCACCGCGGCGGCCTCGTGGGCGGCCTGCGCCAGCGTGGCCACCGCGCGGTTGTTGAGCAGGTCGGCGGTCGGCTCGTCGTCCTCGGCGCGGTCCACGTTGGTGTAGGCCGCGCAGTTCACAATCACGTCGACGTGTCCGCCTTTCACGGCGGCGAACACGGCTTTGGCGTTCGTGATGTCAAGTTCCGAGGTATCGGTGAACAAATAGCGGTCGACGCTTCCCGCCGAAACGTTCCGCATTTCGCGGCCCAACTGCCCGTTAGCCCCGGTTACCAATATATTCATGTTTTGCGGTTTTATTTGAACGATTCGTAGTCAAACGGCGTGTCGAAGTCGCACAGCAGCGGGTGCTTCGTGTCCTTGTCGCTCAGTATGGCGTGGCATGTGGGTATGCACCAGTCAATGCCGAGGCTTCCGTCTAGTATGCTTATGCCGCCGTCGGCTTTGGGGTGGTAGAAGTTGTCGCACTTATACTGGAACACGGCCACGTCGCTAAGCACGGCGAAGCCGTGGGCAAAGCCATGCGGTATGAAGAACTGACGGTGATTCTCCTCGGTGAGCTCCACGGCCACGTGCTGCCCGTAGGTGGGCGAGCCGCGTCGTATGTCGACGGCCACGTCGAGCACCGCGCCGCGCACGCAGCGCACCAACTTGGCCTGCGTGAAAGGCGGGCGCTGGAAATGCAGGCCACGCATTACGCCATAACTTGAACAACTCTCATTGTCCTGTACGAATTGCACTGAACGTACTTTTTCATCAAACTCCTTTTGCGAGAATGATTCAAAGAAATATCCACGTACATCTGTGAACAGACTTGGTTCAATAATTACTACGCCTTCTATTGCTGTCTTTATAACTTCCATCAGTCCAAATTCTCCTTTACTGTGGTTTCTATCTCTTTAACGACCTTCATCAAGTACTGCCCATATTGATTTTTGAGCATAGGTTTGGCCAACAGTTCCATACGTTCACGGCCTATCCATCCTTTGCGATAGGCAATTCCTTCGAGACAGGATATTTTCAACCCTTGGCGTTTCTCGATGACCTCGACGAATATCGATGCCTCGGCCAAAGAGTCGTGCGTGCCGGTGTCTAACCAGGCAAAGCCGCGCCCGAGAGTGGTTACCTTCAGGTCGCCTCGGCGCAGGTATTCCTGGTTCACGGAGGTGATTTCCAACTCACCGCGCGCCGAAGGCTTAATGCGTTTGGCTATTTCTACCACGTTATTGGGATAAAAGTACAGTCCTACTACGGCATAATTTGATTTCGGTTTCGTAGGCTTCTCCTCAATAGAAAGACAATTACCATCAACATCGAACTCAGCCACGCCATAACGTTCCGGGTCATCGACCCTGTATCCAAATACCGTTGCCTTATTATTCTCTGCATTATTCACTGCCTCTTTCAATAGTGCTGAAAAACCCGTACCGTGGAAAATGTTATCACCAAGCACAAGGCAAACCGAATCATCACCAATAAATTTCTCACCAATGAGGAATGCTTGTGCTAACCCATCGGGTGATGGTTGCTCAGCATATTCGAAATGCACACCAAAGTCACTGCCGTCACCTAGCAAGCGTCGAAAGCCTGGCAAGTCCTGCGGTGTAGATATAATAAGAATATCACGTATTCCAGCCAACATCAATACCGAAATAGGATAATAAACCAACGGTTTGTCATAGATGGGCAAAAGTTGTTTGCTAACACCTTTGGTAATAGGATAAAGCCGTGTACCTGACCCTCCTGCTAAAACTATTCCTTTCATAACAGTTGTTTATTTATTGTTTACCAGCGTGTTTTTTACTTCTCACTAGAGTAATAATCCTTACTGCCGTAGCCATACTGGTAACCGTATTCGCCGCCATAATGGCTGCCGTAGCGGCGACCAAGGGGTTCGGTACCGTTTAGCACGAGCGCCATGTTCTTGAAGCGCTTTTCATCGTACATGCGTTGCAGGTTGGGCAACATGTCGCGCTCCAGCAGCCCGGCGCGCACCACGAAGACGGTGCGGTCAACCTGTTTCTCGATAATCTGCGTATCGGCCACGATGTCGATTGGCGGGCAATCGATGAATACGTAGTCGTAGCTGCCGCGAAGCTGCCCTATGAGTTCACAGAAGCGCGGCTCGGCCAGCAGTTCGGTGGGGTTGGGCGGAATAGTTCCGGCAGGCAGCAGGTGCAAGCCGGGCATGTCGGGGTGCTGCACGACGAGGCCTGCGGCGTCGTCGTGCATATTGCCGAGGAAGTCGCTCAAACCCTTTGCCCCGTGCGTTGCAAGGTATGTCGAAGCCGAGGCACGGCGCATGTCGCCGTCGACGACCAGCACTTTCTTGCCCTTAAGCGCAAAAGCCGCCGCCATGTTCATGGCCATGAACGTCTTGCCGCTACCGGGGTTGAACGAGGTGAACAGGATGACGCTCGCCCGTCCGCCGTTGCTGGCTTCGAGCAGGAACTCCATGTTCGTGCGCAACACGCGGAACGCCTCGTTCACCATGTCGCGGCAGCCGGGCTTGATGACTACCAACGGGTGGGCAAAGTCTTCTTTCTTCTTTCCGCTCCGCACGAGCGGCACCTCGCCCACGAACGGCAGTGAAAGGTTTTCCAAGTCCTTGCGCCCGCGCAGCTTGGTGTTCGTGTTTTCGCGAATGAAAATGACAATCACGGGAACAAGAAGCCCCAAAGCGATAGCCACCAGCAAAATATTCTTCTTCACGGGAGCGGTAGGTGCAAAACTGCCGGTCGGCGGTGTGATAACCCGTGTGTTGTAGGCAGTGAACGCTTGTGAGAGTTCGTTCTCCTCACGTTTTTGAAGTAGAAATATATATAGTGCTTCTTTAACCTTTTGCTGGCGTTCTACCGACAAAAGGTATTTACCTTGAGAGGGGTTGGCTGAAATGCGGGCGGTGGTCTGCCGCTCGCTTTGCTGCATGGCGCGCAACTGCGTGTTGAGCGTGGTGATGAGATTGTCGACCGACGTTACAATGGCCGAACGCATTTCACCCAGCGACTGGTCCATGTCGACCACCAATGGGTTCGTCTCGCTGCTGTTGGCCGCCAGTTCGTTGCGACGCAGCTGCGTGGTGTTGTAGTTTACAATCTGGTCCTCAATGCCCGGGCTTTCAATGCCCGAGTTAGCGGGGAGCAACTGATTCTTGCTCGTGACATTCGTGAGGTAGTCGCGTATGAAGCGCGCCATTGAGAGCTGTGTGTTCAGGGCAAGTATCTGCGCCGATGCCTCGCTGCTCTGCGTCATGTACATGTTGGCGGCAGCTTGCACGTCGGGCACGAGGTGCTGGCTCTTGAACGAGGATATGTCCTTGTCGACGTTGCCCAGCTCCTGCTCTATTACACCGAGGCGCTCCTTTATGAACGCCGAGGTGCTGACGGCAATTTGGTTCTTGTCCTTTATCCAGTTTTCGTTGTAGACGGCAATCACGGTGTTGAGCACGTCCTCCGCGCGCTGCGGGCAAACGTCGGTGAACGTAAGATTGATAATGCTCGACTTCTCGTCGTTCAGTTCCGCCGAAAGTTTTGCCGAATAGCCCTCTGCGGCGGCCTGATAGCCAATGCGCGACACGTAGACGGGCGCTCCGGAAGCCTCTGCGCCGCCGGCCATTACCGTTACCTTTCCAACGGGCGTGGTAGAGGGAACGTTCAACTTAGCGGTTACTTCGCCGTCAACACCTTCGCCGTCGAGCTCAAAATCGGTGAGCTTCACTTGTCCCTTTCCGGCGGGCACTATGGTAAACGCCGCTCTAAAGTTATCTTGCAAGCCGGCAAACGAAACTTGATATGGGCATGTGCGGCCATACAGGGCTTTCTTGTAGAACCCACCTTCGGTGGAATAGCTTATTTCGAGATGTAGGCGTTTCACCACGTCGAGCATTACCGAAGGCGACCGCAACGACTGTATCTCGTTGTTCACGTTGGTCGACGTCCTGAAAATGTCGATGTCGCCCAGCACTCCTGCCACACTGCCCCTTGGCTTCCCTTTGGAGTCCTCTTTTATGAGCACGGCGGCCGAGCGCGTGTAAACTGGCGGCGTAGTGAGCAAGTAAACGGCTGCCGCACAAACGGTGATTGCCAGCGATACGACGAACCAATACCATTTTTCCAAGCAAAGGGATAAGAGATCTTGAATGCGCATGAAGTCGTCTGCCGGCTTTGCTTTTGACGTTATGTTGTTCTGGATAGCCACGTTTCGTGAAGTTTTTAGAAATTAATCAGTTGAATATAAGGATTGCCACCGACGTGAGCAACGAAGCCAGTGAAATCCAGAAAGAGGTGGAGCGCACGTTGTTGCCGTTGACGGTTGACTGGCGGGCTTTCATGTCGTTCGGCTCCACGTACACCACATCGTTCTGTTGCAGGTAGTAGGCCGGCGAGGAGTAGACGCGCTCGCCAGAAGTCAAGTCCAAGCCATAAGCCTTTTGCACGTCGCCCTCCTGCCGCAGCACCATCACCTTTGAGCGGTTTCCGTAAATCGTAAGATCGCCCGCCATGCTCAAGGCGTCGAGTATGGTTAGTCGGTCACGGTCAATGCTGAAGCGGCCCGGGCTGTTCACCTCGCCCAGCACCGATACGCAAAGGTTGGCGAACTCGACCGTCACAATCGGGTCTTTCACCAAGTTGCCATTTACGAGTTCACCTTTTATATATTCGGCTATATTCTCGCGCTTCATCCCGGCCACTCGCAACTTGCCGAGCACGGGGAAGTCTATGTTGCCGTCGGCGTCGACGGTGTATACCGAAATGCCCTGGCTAGTGCTCCACGAGTTACGCCCCAGCGAGGAAGACTGTCCCAGCTGCCGCGAGACGTAGGGCAGGTTGAACAGGTCGGTGAGCTGCGGGTCGCGGCTGTTCACGATAATGGATATCTTGTCCTCGGGCCGCACGGTTATGGCTTTCAACTCGGGCAACTTGATTTCGCTCTCGCCGGGCTTAATGTCCTGGAAGTAGACCACATCTTTCGACGAGCCGCAGGATGAAAACGCCACCAACCCGGCCAGCAGGATTAACAAGCGAATGTGTTTGTATAGACTCATATTGTTTTATTTTTCAAAGTTTTGTTATGTCTCTTTATGCTTTTGTTTATGCCTAATTGGAGCAACGTCCACAGCACGATGTCGGTAACGAGCAGGTTGGTCATGCCGAGCACGTCGGCAAACGCCCAATTGAACGCGACGAAGAAGAGCGCGATGAACAGTATCACCACCATTACCGCGCGAGGTCGCATACCTGCACGAAGCAGTTTGTGATGAAAATGGTTCTTATCAGGCAAAAACGGGTTTTTCTTTTCCCGAATTCGATGTAGCACTACGCGTACCACGTCGAATAATGGAACAATCAATGTAGAGAAAGCTAATACCATATTGAAGTGTCCTATTACCTCAATGCCCGCATCCACATGGCTCAAGTGAATAACCAGCAAACTGATGATATATCCCAGTATCAAGCTACCGGTATCTCCCATGAACAACTTGTGACCGCGTTTAGCATTGCCGAAAACATTGTAAAACCAGAACGGTACTATTATCCCTAAAGTAGAGAATGCCAAAAGGGCATAAACGCAATCCTTCTCAATCACACAAATGAGCCCCAATACAAATAAAGCTATGCAGCTTAATCCGGACGCCAAACCGTCGATTCCATCTATCAAATTAATAGCATTAGTAATGTAAACAACAACAAACACTGTAAATAATACCCCCAATGCCATCGGCAACTCATTAATACCAAACAATCCCCCCAATGTATTGAACCACTCTCCTGGCCAAACAATTAATAGCGCGGCAAGTATTTGGACAAGAAACTTGTAACGGTAACCGACACCGATCAAATCGTCAGCAACACCGACCAAAAAGAGCAGCATGCCACCTACGGTAAAGAACAAAAACTCATTGGCAGGAAAGTTCTTAATCGGGTAGCCTATATAAAACTGCACACCAATAACGAAACACAATGTGATTAATATCACCGGGAAGAAAGATATGCCGCCTAAGCGGGGAATTGGTATCTGGTGAACCTTACGGCTATCTGGCATGTCGAATAGGCGCTTTTTGTAAGAAATCAACAGGATTTTGGGAATAATCGTCATTCCAAGTACCAAGGATAGCAAAAAACCTTCTATAAGAAACAGGCAATTCATATAAGTCATATAAGTTCTCATTAAAATTGATTTCTATCGCTTACAAACTTATTGGGATAAAATCGCAATGCATCGCTTTTGAGTCATGCTATGCTGTCCGGCACTGATACGGGATATAGCTTTTAAAAAAAACGTTTTTGAGCCATTAGTATAAGGGGTATTCTTCCAACTCCTTCATGCACTTCTTATCTACTGAAACACACGCAGTTACAACACTACCACTAAAAAGTTTGGCAATGAAGAGGATTCTCCTCTTTACTTATACGGCCATTTTCCTAAAACCGGTGTCATCTGTCCTACCTATCCGGCAGAGGGCACATTGCCGATTATCGATACATCTCTTACCAAGAGAGCTACAAGGTGTCAGAAAGTCCCTGCTGACGGGGCTTGCAGTGTTTTCAATAGTTAAACAAACTTGAAATAATAACTCATTTTGTGAAAAAAGAGCAATAAAAATTTGGTAGTTATTCGCTCGTAAAGTATCTTTGCGCTTAACTATCTGTCTCTTGGTAAGAGAGGGAAAATTTTCCTGATTTTTTTTCCTCTTATCCTGTTTTGAAAACCGACATACGCCGACGCGGAACGCGGCATGAAAAATGTGCGCGTTTTTGTGCAGGAAATTGAAAACTGGTTTTCAGCTTGTAAACCCCACATGGGAGCAAATAAAAAATACAAGGCACATAATTCAAAATATGTCTGACATATTTT
>OLFZ01000418.1_pt1 | contig 47119 bp, 40 predicted proteins | sample 1604861 | NCBI WGS metagenome assembly OLFZ01 (sample SAMEA3888895, study PRJEB22519) | human gut metagenome | biome: human gut; feature: human-associated habitat; material: faeces | place: Denmark | collected 2011 | reverse complement strand
TATATATTAACAAGAAGACTCTGAATCAGCATTTCTTATTGCTAATTCAGAGTCTTCTTTTTCCTTTTTTCATCATTTGTTTATTCCTTCACCTTCATCATTTCCGGATGCTCCATCCGCACCTGTTTCTTGAGCTTCTTCACCACTTCGAAATAGCTGTGGCGAATCAATCCCAGGATGAAATCATCTTCCAGCGAACCATAGAGATTCACCTGGTTCCAATACTTCTTGTTCCAATGCCAGGCACCTTCTATCTCGGAATGCTCCTCCCGGAGTTCGACGGCGTAATCGGCATTACACTTCATCGTAACCCATTCCGGACGCTCCAAATCTACACAAGCAAAAATCTTATCGAAGATGCGAAACGCCAAGGTTCGCTCATCAAATGGGAAAGCCTCAGTTGCGAGGGGGAGTGAGAGGCAATACTCTCGAATTGATTCTATGTTCATACTACTTTTCTGATTTTTAACTGAAGTTTCGCATGTACGGAAGTTATAGAAGTAAAAAAGTTATCACTCCATTCAGTCGTTAGAAGTTATAGCCAACAGCCTTTTTGGTTGTATACTGAGCCATAAAGCATTTGTCTTAACTTCTTCAACTTCTTAACTTCTTTAAATTCTTTAACTTCCCCATTTGCGAAAGAGTTTTTAACATTTATCAACATGCTGCCGCAAAGATAAACATTTTAGACAAGACTACTGCATACTGCTCACAAAAAACAGCATGCGGCTCGCTAAAATTCCGTCATATTAAAATCACTCTCTTATCTTATCAGGCTGAGAAGAGGAAGATAATGCTGTGGTAGAGCTGGGCGCCAATGACATAGATGAGCAGCAAACCGCCCATCTTGCCAACGCCCGAGACAAGAGACTCGTAGACGGAGGCGACGCCCTTCATCCGGTCGCTCATCACACCGAAACTGATACTCATCACCATCAGGGAAAAACAACAGTAAGGCACGATACTGGCAGAGAAACTGCTGGGCAAGAGGCCCCCCATCACATTGAGCAGGATGGCGTGAGGAACCAGCACAAGCGCCAATATCAACAGCAAAAAGAAAATGCCCTCGAAGAGAGCCAAACGCATGGCGATGCGCTGACGGTACTCGGAGGATCGGTAATGCAGAATGCCGCTGTGCTGCAGGGCTCCAAACATGAAAGAGAAAAGCAGAAGCCACACCAGCAAGGGCGACTCCACATTGCCCACAAAGCGACCGAAAAACCAACGGATACCCTCGGCGCTAAGCAGGGAGCGCGGAAAACTCTCAGGCATCGCAGCTGTAAGAAGCCACGACGTCAGAATAAGCACCACCTGCCCCACTCCGAGCAGCAGCGCCACCCATGCCATCAACTTATTAATCCTCATCTGCCTTCAGATTGTCTACGTCCAGAATGTGAAGTTCCAAAGCCCTCACCACTAATCGGGTGGCATTAATGCCAATACCCTTGTTGCCGTCGGGGAAGAGTTTCTGAACCAACTCGTTCTGACGCTTCTCTAAGCTCTTCACGCCGAAAGGCATTCCGCGCAGACCCGTAATCTGCTCCTTGGTGTAGCCCAGCGCCAAATGGCGCAGGAAACGCTCGTCGTACTCGTCAATCTCGTAGTTGACCAAAGCCTCCTGGCGCATTAGCTGGCTGTTGACACTTCGCTTGAAGCGGTCTACTATCTTCTGTAGGATAGGCTGGTTGAACACCATTTTCTTGCCGCTCATGCAACTCGCCACATCGCCACGCGTCAGCAGCTCGCCACTCTTCAGGATAATACCGTCGCAACCTGCATCGAGCACATCGACCCACAGCTTCTCGTTCAGAATTTCGCCTGTGAAAATAAGCACCTTCAGGGCAGGATAAGTCTCCTTGGTCTGACGGCAGATCTCCACACCAATGGTGGTGGAACCGCCCAGTCCAAGATCGAGCAGCACAAGGTCGGGCACCTGCTGCTTGATGAGGCGCCAGTAACTGGTTTCGCTTTCAGCCGTTCCTATAATCTCAGCTTCAGGGATTTCGTTTTTGAAGATTCCCTCTGTGCCTTTCAGCTCCAAGGGTACATCTTCGACAATGATTACTTTAAATGGTTCCATATTATTATTGTTTTACTTTTTTATCTTTTTTGAGAAGTTTTCAATGGGGACAGGATTCAACTTCTATGAAATAACTCCTGAAGATTCTCCTGAGCCATACTCTTGGGCAGCACGATTTCGATCATGAGCTTGCCTGCAGCACTCGACCTGGCTGAGATACCGCAACCACGCAGATTGGTCACTTCGCCTATTTCGCGAACAATCTGCCGGCAAAGCAGGTACTTCATGTCGTGAGTCAAAGGAGTGAAGAGCCGATGGTGAAGCTGCTCATCGTAATCCACTTCCTGCATCTCTACCCGGCAGACAGCATAAGGTGAATCGGGCAAGTCCTCTACCCTGACTTCCACTTTTCCTGCTCCCGAGGTGAGAAGGTCGAAAAGATACTGGCGAAGGAACTTGTCGTTCTTCACATTCAGCTCCACCTGCTCCATCGCCTGGGCACTGAGCATGGTGTAGAGCGACTTATAATAGTCCACCAACTCATGAAGCGACTGCACATCGGAAGGATCGTTCTCTACGAGCTGACGGATGCGCGAAGGATAATACATCGTCTCATGCTTCAACGTGGAAAGGCAGTTGTCGAGCACAGAGCACGACACGTGCAGACGCCCATTCTCATACTCTGCTTTATGCAACTCGTCTTCTGTCATCTCCATGTCGTAGGTCTCGGCTGCTGTACGCCGCATACTCTCCTGGAGCGCCTGCTCTATCTGGTCAACTACATCGCCCAACTGGGCATTCAGTCCATGAAGTCTCACTCCCCGCTTGTTCCACGTCTGCCTAATGCGCTGCAACTTCACCTCGTCGGTAGCGTCACTCAGCAGGATGCGGTTGATTTCATTCACCTTCTCCACGGCGAAACGGAAGGTCAGTACATGGCGATAATAGAGCAAATAGTAAGCCAAAGGCAACTGCAGCAGAAGAAGGATGAGCAGCACGATGGCCACTGTCTTCGAGTTCTCCGACAGCTGCATGGTGCGCACATAGGCTGGCAGCGTAGAGTCAGCTCCCATCTCGCGGTAGAGCTGGGTGTAGACCTTGTTGTTGCTGCGATAGAGGTCCCACTTGTGTAGGGCAAGAGCAGCCACGGCGCTCTCATTACGCAGGTCGAGAATAACATAATAATTAGTGGGCAGACTGTCCTGGTACCACAACAATTCGGCTGGGAGAACGTCGCTCGGACTGGCTGTCATCAACACTTTGCCGCCAGGATGAAGCGACAGGTAATGGCGGTTGAGGTAACTGCGGGCAGAGTCAGCATACTGGAGGGTGCGCTCGTACTCGCCGTTGATGTTGCTGAAATAAGCCGAATCGGCAAAGACGTCGGCACGCTGCAGATTGAGCGGGAGACGATGATTGGCTGCATTGCCGCGCTGATGGCGGAGCGTATTTTGGGCAACGACCTGCTGCGGCAGGCACGTCAGCGCCATCAAGCCCACCAGACCTACGAGTCCTACGGAAAGCGACTTCAGCCGATCGCCTATTCCCCGGGGCAGGCGGAAGACAAAGCGGCTGCCCTTTCCCAACTCGCTCTCGGCAAAAATCGAACTCACTGAGAAGATGCTGCTCACCTTCTTGTATTTCTCTATAATACCCTTGCAGTTGAGAAGTCCGAAACCATGACCACCTGTATAAGTGCGGTCGAAGACGTGCTCCAACTGCTTATCGTCCATGCCTACTCCCGTGTCTGTAATGCAGATTTCCACATAAGCATCAGCTATCGAGGCGCTCACCATCACACGGCCACCCTGGGGGGTGAACTTGCGGGCATTGTCGGCCATGGTGTTAATCATGAAAAGCGTCAGCGTACGGTCGGCCTTCACCACTGCCTCGGTGGGCTCTACAACCAGTTCCACGCCCTTCATGTCGAAATTCATCTTGCCCTTCTGCACAATGTCGAACAGGGGCTGCAACGCAAAACTCGTAATACGGAGATTAAGAGTTCCCTGCCGCATCTGGATCCACCGGGTAAGCACCTCGTTGTACTGGTTGATTTTGGCAGTCAGCTCTGAGATGTACTGGTACCTATCCTTCTTCACCGAGTCGGGTTCGACGCGGTGTTTCAGGCAGTCCACCTCGTGAATCATGCGGTCGATGAAGGGCGTTATGCTGTTGACCAATGCCACCTTGGCACGTTGCTCCAAATGGCGTTTCTTGTTGTCCCTCACGTGAAAGAGCGTCATTTGCAGTTCCTCCTCTATATCCTCCTTTCTGTCGTTCAACTCGCTGATGTGCTGAGCATTGCTATCCTTCCATTGCTGTAAGGGTTCAAGCAGTTTGGTGATAGAGCCACAGTGTACATTCCTGCGGCGCATCCTGTCGAAGAGATAGAGCAGGAACACCACAAGAACGATCATTCCTATCACGGATGCTATCATCCAGTTGAGCAACACAGCATTGTTGTCGAGCACGGCTGCACGGGCTTCCAACAGCTTGTCCTGTCGGGTTCGCTCCTGCAGGTCGAGATACATGTTGCGGTAAAAATCGCTGTGTGGCTTGTCGTCGATGGCAGAATAGACCAGACAGAGGCGCTCAGCAATGGAGGCCACCAAGTCGGGTGCTGCCTTGATGCGCTTATTGTCGTTGAGCGCATGGTTGAGACAGTCTTCTGCCGAACGGTAGTCGTCTATGGCCCAGTAGCATTCAGCCAGTGTTCGGTAAGCTCCGGCTGTCTGATAAACATCACCGTAAGACGAGAACAGATTGAGCGCCATCTGAGCCAGGTTGCCTGCCAATAAGCTGTCGGGCACCTGGTCAATATTAAGATACTTAATGGAAGGTCTGTTGTTGCGAATCAGGTAACTGCGCAGACTGGGACTCTGCAGATGCTCGCTAAGGGCCTGCAAAGCATTAGCCTGCCAATAGGGATAAGGAGTTCCTGAACAGGACAGCATAAAGCATCGCATCAGGTAGTCGAACTCGCCCTGTCCGATTTCCTCAGCTGTTCCGCTGACGATGGCTCCTCCAGCGCCAATATTGTATAAATAGTTGAGATACTGAGCCGTATCTGCCTCCAAGGCTTCAGCATCAATATCGTTTAGAGCCTGCAACATGGGTTCCTCCTGACCTACATAATAGAAATAGGTAGCGGCAACGATGTCTAACTCGGAATGGGCATAAAGGGCACGCTTACGTTCGCGCGGAGGCAGATTGTCGGCTTCCTCACCAATACGGCGGAGCAGGCGCATCGCTTTCTCACGATAAGCATAGAAGTCCTTATTGCGCGACTCGCGCTGGCAAAGGCGCATGTTCTGTACGTGGGCAACAAGGATCTCTATCTGGTTGTCGCTGCGCTGTTCCACCTCCACCAAATGTCGGCGAGCCTGCTCGTAATCCATCTTGGCTATGGCTACGAAAGCCAGGTTGTTGTGCGCCTCAGCGTAACCTGCAGGATAGTCATCGGCAAGCCTCAAAGCCCTATGTGCCAGAACCTTGGCAGAATCGAGATTACGGTAATGATAAGCATAAGAAAGAGAATTCAGCTCATCTACTTCGCCCTTATGCGACGGCGAACAAGCTGAAAAGAAAAACAGCGCTATCATCAGAAAGGTGATAGCGCTATTGTATAAACGATAATATGTGACTCTACGAATCTCCAATATTATACACGCATATTAAGCGCGAGCCTTTGCGATGTACCCCAAAGCCTCCTGGCACTTTGCTGTAATAGCAGCCCAGTCGCCAGCAGCTACGGTCTCCTTAGGGAAGAGCTTAGAACCCATACCTACACAGAGAACACCGGCCTTGATCCAGGGAGTAAGGTTCTCCTCGGTTGGCTCTACAGCACCTGTTACCATGATGTTGCTCCAGCGCAAAGGTGCCATCACGTTCTTAACGAATGAAGGACCACCTACGTTGCCTGCTGGGAATACCTTGGTTACGTCGCAACCTGCTGCCTGAGCATTGTTGATCTCGGTTACAGAACCACAACCTGGTGAATAAGGAACCAAGCGACGGTTGCAGACAGGAGCAATCTCTGGGTTGAAGTTAGGACCTACGATGAAGTTGGCACCCAACTGGAGGTACAAAGAAGCTGTACCTGCATCAACTACAGTACCAGCACCGAGAATCATCTCTGGGCACTCTTTGTCGGACCACTTCACCAACTCGCCAAAAATCTCGTGTGCGAAGTCACCACGGTTAGTAAACTCGAATACACGAACACCACCCTCGTAGCAAGCCTTGATGACGTTCTTACAAATCTCAATATCCTTGTTGAAGAATACAGGAACCATACCAGTCTCTTTCATGGCTGCCATGACCTGCATTTTGCTAAACTTTGCCATTATCTATATAATGTTTATTGTTTATTATTTAATGTTTAGTTGAACTTTAGCAAGTTCAGAAGTTATCGCTGTACACGGCCATTGGCGTTACCACCAGCCAGACTCTCTACCTCGTCAGCAGAAACCAGGTTGAAATCGCCAGGGATAGTATGCTTCAAAGCAGAAGCTGCAACAGCAAACTCGAGAGCCTCAGCCTGATTTGGCTTGGTCAGCAAACCGTGAATCAAACCACCTGAGAATGAGTCACCACCACCTACACGGTCGATGATTGGGTTGATGTCGTAGTGCTTGCTCTGATAGAACTCCTTGCCGTTGTAGATAAGAGCCTTCCAGCCGTTGCGGGTAGCAGAGAGTGACTCACGCAATGTAGAAACTACATACTTGAAACCGAACTCCTTCATCATGCCCTGGAAAATACCATAGTAACCCTCGGCATCGGTCTTACCGCCCTCTACGTCAGCATCTGGTTTGAAGCCAAGACAAAGCTGAGCATCCTCCTCGTTACCGATGCAAACGTCAACATACTGCATCAAAGGACGCATAACAGAGATGGCCTTCTCAGAAGTCCAGAGCTTCTTGCGGAAGTTGAGGTCTACAGATACTGTCACACCATGACGCTTGGCAGCCTCGCAAGCCAACTTGGTCAACTCGGCAGCCTTATCGCTGATGGCAGGAGTAATGCCGCTCCAGTGGAACCACTGAGCACCCTCCATGATTTTATCAAAATCGAAATCAGATGGATCAGCCTCGGCGATTGAACTGTGGGCACGATCGTAGATAACCTTAGAAGGACGCATAGAAGCACCTGTCTCTGCATAGTAAAGACCAACACGCTCACCGCCACGGGCAATGAAGTCGGTATTTACGCCATAACGACGAAGAGCGTTCAGGGCTATCTGACCAATCTCGTGCTTTGGCAACTTAGATACGAAGTAAGCATCATGACCATAGTTGGCTACGCTGACAGCCACATTAGCCTCACCACCGCCAGGGATGATGCGGAATGACTCACTCTGAATGAAGCGATCGTTGCCTTCGGGTGACAAACGAAGCATAATCTCACCTAATGTTACAATTTTTGCCATTGTTGTTTGATAGTTTTTAATTTATTGTTTGTTATTACTTGAATTTATTTCGTCTATAAGGAATTTCTTGATTTCATTTCTTCTATGATGAAGTTTCTTGGGGCAAAAATAAGCCTTTTTTCTTGAATAAAGAAATAAAAACGACTTTTTTTTTGTTTTTATAGCAAAAAACACGCTGTGCATTCGCACAATTCGATTTTTTATTGTAAATTTGCCCCAAAAATAACTTGTTGTGGTCGCACACAACACAATATACGAATAAGAAGAACTATCCACATTGTGGCTTCGCACAATCCTACTTAAATATATTAAGGTACGCGCGAGCCGCTAACAAAACAAACAAGAAGAAAGAGAATGGCCGAAAAAATCAGAATCAAAGACATTGCTGAAAGAGCTGGCGTTTCTGTAGGTACCGTAGACAGGGTCTTACATGAGCGCCCCAATGTTTCGGAACCAGCCCGCAAGAAGGTAGAACAGGCACTCAAGGAGATGAACTACCAGCCCAATATGTACGCCAGCGCACTGGCTTACAACAAGCAGTACACCTTCTACATGCTGCTGCCAAAGCACGAGTCGGAGGCTTACTGGGAGGAGATAGAAGAAGGGGCACGAAAATGCGAGGACACCAGGCGAGACTTCCACATCGACGTGGAAATCAGTTTCTTCGAACGCTCCAGCGATGAGTCGTTCCGTGAGAAAGCCAACGAGATCATACAGGCTAAGCCCGAAGGTGTCGTTGTCGTTCCATCTTCACTCGATGTCACACGAGAGTTCACCGACCAATTACACGAGCAGAACATTCCCTTCATTCTTCTCGACTCCTACATGCCCGAACTCAAGCCCCTGTCGTTCTACGGACAGGACTCTTTCTGCAGCGGATATTTTGCAGCCAAGATGCTGATGATGATTGCCTGCAGGGAGACGGAAATCATGCTCATGCGACAGACGAAGGACGGACGCGTGATGAGTAAGCAGCAGGACAACCGAGAAGTGGGATTTCGGCACTACATGCACGACCACTACCCTAACGTGAAGGTTACCGACCTCGACCTGCCACTCAACGGAACTCGTGCCGAATACAATAAAATGCTGGAGAAGTTCTTCTCTTCCAACCCACAGGTACACCATTGCATCACCCTGACATCCAAGGCACACATCGTGGGCGACTTTCTGCTGAAGACCAACCGACGCAACATCCAGATCATGGGTTACGATATGGTAGAGAAGAACGCCCGCTGCCTGCGCGAGGGAAGCATATCTTTCCTCATCGCCCAGCATGCCTACATGCAAGGCTATGCGTGCATCGATACTCTCTTCCAGGCCATCGTGCTGAAAAAGAAAGTTACTCCGGTAAACTACATGCCCATCGAGCTTCTAATGAAGGAAAACGTGGACTTCTACCGCAGAACTCAACTCTAAGAACTCCCTCACATACGAAATAAAAAAAACAATATAAAAACAACCTACAAAAAAAATGAAACAATCAAGCTTTATCAAGATCAACCCTGCCGACTCGGTAGTGGTTTGTCTCCGCCCATTCAAGCAGGGCGAGATCATCGAGGTTGACGGCAAGACCATCACCTTGTTACAAGACACCCCAGCAGGACACAAAGTCCTCATCGACAATGCTGCTGAAGGAACCAATATCCTGAAATACGGCTACCCTATCGGTCATGCAAAGAAAGACCTGAAACAGGGAGAATGGGTCAACGAGAACAACCTCAAGACCAACCTTGCCGGAACTTTGGAATACACCTACAATCCTGTAGAGGAGATCCTGAACATCGAGAACGAGAACCGTACTTTCAAGGGCTATGTACGCAAGAATGGCGAGGTAGGTGTGCGCAATGAGATTTGGGTCGTTCCTACAGTAGGCTGTGTGAACGGTATTGCCGAGAAGCTCGTCGACCTGCTCAAGCAGGAAACCAAGTGCGAGGGCATCGACGCTATTCACGCATGGCACCACAACTTCGGCTGCTCTCAGCTTTCGGGCGACCACGAGAACACACGCAAAGTGCTTCGCGACATCTGTCTTCACCCTAACGCAGGCGCTGTACTCGTACTCTCCCTGGGTTGCGAGAACAACCAGCCAGACGAGTTCATGAAGATGCTGGGCGACTACGACAAAGACCGCATCAAGCTCTTGGTAACTCAGAAAGTGGAAGGCGACGAGCTCGAGGAAGGCATGAAAATGCTCCGCGAACTCTATGCTCAGGCCAAGGAAGACAAGCGACAGGAGGTTTCGGTCAGCAAACTGCGCGTAGGTTTGAAGTGCGGTGGATCAGATGGATTCAGCGGAATTACTGCCAACCCATTGGTAGGCGAGTTCTCCGACTGGCTCGTGGCACAGGGTGGAACTTCTATCCTCACCGAGGTGCCAGAGATGTTTGGCGCTGAGACCATCCTGATGAACCGTTGCGAGAACAAGGAACTCTTCGACAAGACAGTTCACCTCATCAACGACTTCAAGGAGTACTTCCTCTCTCATGGTGAGCCTGTAGGCGAGAATCCTTCTCCAGGCAACAAGGCGGGTGGCATTTCAACACTCGAGGACAAGGCTCTCGGTTGCACACAGAAGTGCGGTCGCGCTCCAGTCAGCGGTGTGCTCCAGTATGGTGACCGTTTGGAGACAACGGGTCTGAACCTTCTCTCTGCACCAGGCAACGACCTCGTAGCTTCCACAGCTCTTGCTTCTGCCGGCTGTCAGCTGGTTCTCTTCACCACTGGTCGCGGTACGCCATTCGGCACCTTCGTACCAACCATGAAGATTTCCACCAACAGCAACCTCTACCGCAACAAGCCAAACTGGATTGACTTCAACGCAGGCGAACTGGTGGAAGGTACTGAAATGAAGGACTTGGTACGCAAGTTCATCGACAAGATTATCGCAGTAGCCAATGGCGAAGAAGCTCGCAACGAGTACAACGGCTATCGCGAAATCTCTATCTTCAAGAACGGCGTAACGCTGTAAATAAAGTGAATAAACAGACTAAAAAATGAGCAATAAGAAAGGATTACTGGCACTCTCGCCATTGTTTCTGTTAATACTGCTGATAGCTGTCTTTACCATCCATTCGGTAAGGAGCAACGGCTCGGGCGACAATCTGTCGCTTACGGTGGCTTTCATGATTTCCAGCATCTATGCTGTGGCAATATCAGGAGGACTGCCCATCAAGAAGCGCATCGACACCTACAGCCGTGGAGCCGGAGCCAGTAATCTGATGCTTATGCTCTGGATTTATGTGCTGGCAGGAGCATTTGCTGCATCTGCCAAGGCCATGGGAGCTGTCGATGCTACCGTCAACCTGGCTCTCAGCATCCTTCCTGCCAGCATGATTCTGCCAGGACTCTTTCTGGCGGCTTGTTTTATCTCTCTTTCCATCGGAACAAGTGTGGGCACAGTAGTAGCACTCGTTCCTATTGCTGCAGGACTGGCACTTTCGGTAGACGCCAACTTAGGGCTTACCGTAGCTGTCATTGTGGGTGGAGCCTACTTTGGAGACAACCTCTCCTTCATCTCCGACACCACTGTGGTGGCCACGCAGACGCAGGAATGCCGCATGAGCGACAAGTTCCGCATCAACTCACTCATTGTCATTCCCGCTGCCATCATCATACTCATCGTCTACGCCATCATGGGAGCAGAAACCAAGGCTCCTACGCAGGTGGAAGAGGTAGAATACATCAAGGTGATTCCTTATCTCCTGGTTCTCGTCACAGCCATTGCCGGCATGAACGTGATGGCTGTTCTCACTATGGGAACTCTTCTTTGCGGAGCCATAGGCATCATCGAAAACCTCATGGGAATCCCGAACTCATACGATTTCTTCGGTTGGTTCTCGGCCATGGGAAACGGAGTCATCAGCATGGGCGAACTCGTCATCATTGCCATGATGGCTGGTGGAATGCTCGAAACCATCAGGGAGAACGGAGGCATCAACTTTATCATCAGCAAGATAACTGCTCACGTCAAAAACAAGCGGGGAGCCGAGCTCTCGATTGCTGCCTTAGTGTCGTTCGTCAACCTCTGTACGGCCAACAATACCGTAGCGATTCTTACCGTGGGAAATATCTCCAAAAAGATAGGCGACAAGTTCGGAGTTGACAACCGAAAGGCCGCAAGCATCCTCGACACTTTCTCGTGCTGCGTGCAGGGACTCATCCCGTACGGCGTACAGATGCTCCTGGCAGCAGGACTGGCGCACATCAGCCCCATCGACATTCTTCCCTATCTCTACTACCCCATGGCCATAGGCGTAGCGGCACTAATGGCCATTCTGTTCAGATACCCACGACATTACAGCTGATAAAGAAAAGAGATTAGCTTAACTCTTTGATAACTTCTGAACTTACAAAATTAAATAATTACCTACACCCCTAAAAATATAGTAAAAGAATGGACTTTTTGCAGCGCAACCTTTTCGTCCAGTTACGTACCGACAACTTCGGAGCCAAAGAAGAACTGGAGCCTATGACTGTCTTCAAAAAAAAGAAGATAGCCCAGATGATGAAGAATCTCAATGCCGTTCCTGCCGGAGCTGTATTGATGAACAATAGTTTCCTGAACAGACGACTCATCAAGATTCAAAAAGAGGAGCGCCACTCCATCGACACCTCCATTGAGACGCTCTATCTGTTGCGCTTACTGGTAAGCAACATCAACGGAATTCTCGCCAATGGAATCAGTATAAGAGGTATTATCCAGTTGGGACAATACCTCAGAACAAGAGGCGACAAGGTTGACTTCATCAAGTTAGAATCCTGGCTACGCAAACTCCACATCCAGCGCATGGCTCAACTGGAGGGCAGCGTGCTCATCACCTTCTTCGACTTCGAAAAAGACGAGATTCCCTTTGTACGCAGAGTGGAAAAAGGCGCCTACAAACTCACCCTACACTCCCTCTATTACAACACGCAGGAGGCAAAAGACATCGAATTCGAACAGACTGCCACTGGCTTTGTACGTACAACAGGAGGCACCATGCGCAAGAGCCTCAGACGAAGCATGCGCTACATGACTTATGCCCCCATTGAGACCATCAGCAACTTTACCCACAAGGTATTCCACTCGCTTTCTGAAATCGAAGAGTAAAATATATCTAAAAAATCACGCTCTTCGGTGGCAGATAGCATGTTTTTTAGTAACTTTGCAGTTATGAAGAAAATCATCATAACTATTATCACCACCCTACTCACCCTCAGCACCCACGCACAGTTCGTACAGTGTGAGGATACTTGCCAACATGTGCATGGCATCGACCTCAGCCACTATCAGGGAAATGTGTTCTGGGAAACCGTAGGCGACAACACCAAAATGGCGTATGTTTATCTCAAGGCTACAGAAGGAGGGACCAATGTAGACAGCAAATACAAACAGAATATAGACCTTGCCCACAGATACGGACTCAAGGTTGGTTCTTACCATTTCTATCGTGCTCGCATTCCACAGCAGACACAGCTCAAGAACTTCATGGCTCAATGCCGTCCAGGCGATCAGGACTTGCTGCCCATGATAGACGTCGAGACAAAGAGCGGAATGGACACAGAGCAATTCTGCGACTCCCTTTTCAAGTTTCTGTTGCTTGTAGAGAAAGCCTACAAGCAGAAGCCGCTCATTTATACCGGAGCCAACTTCTACGATCATTACCTTTTGGGCAAGCTCGACAGCTATAAACTCATGATTGCGCAGTACACCAAGCGCACACCTGTTCTTAAGGACGGACGCGACTTCGAGATGTGGCAGTACACGGGTAAAGGCAGACTCAATGGAGTCAACGGATATGTGGACAAGAGCCGGTTCATGGGCAACCACAGGCTCAGGGAAATCAGATTCCGGCACCGATAAACATTCACCTATCAATACAAGGACTCAACTTTCCAAGTATGTAAAATAAAAAAAGTAGTTAGAAAAGTTAAAACCAAATACATCTCAATACAGGATGTGTAATGGTCTATGTTAAGTGCGGAGACAAATGCCTGGCATCCCCAGCAAAAAAGACAGTTGTCTTAACTCCCGGAAAATCTCATTTTAAGAATATACACTCAACTAAAAAAACATAATAAAAATGGCGATTATAAAATGTCCAGAATGCGGACACCCCGTTAGCGACAAAGCACCCACATGTCCTACTTGTGGCGTAGAGATAGCTGGCAAGATTACCACTTGTACCAACTGCGGCACTGCATATTTCAGCAATCTGAATATGTGTCCCAACTGTCATTGTCCTAACCCAAGAAGCGTTGCCACTCCTTCTGTACCAACGACTCAGAAAGGAGCAACAACACCTCCAGTTCCTACAATTCAACCAGACACAGTCATTCCTCCTATTCCGGAATCACCAGCTGCCAACGAGGACAAACAGGAGAAGAAGTCCAACCGCACCATCTTGATTTGCTCGTTCATCTTTGCACTCATTGTTTGTGGCACACTCTTTTATTTCTATCACAACGCCAACGAGCAACAGGAAGAGGAAGCCTACGAATACGCCATGCAAAGCAACGATCCGGACGTTCTTCAGAGCTATCTCGACACCTACAAGGATGCCGACCAGGCTCATATCGACTCCATCATGTCGCACCTCAACGCCCTCAAGACCATAGACAACGACTGGACCAACGCCGTGGTGAGCGGTTCAAAAGAGGCAATAGAAGCCTACTTGCAAAAATACCCCAACTCGCCCCACAGACAGGAGGCATGGAACAAAATCGACTCCATCGACTGGCAGGTAGCCAAGAAAGCAGACACGGCTGAAGCCTATCAGATTTACCTCGACCAGCACACCGACGGATCACATATCGAAGAGGCAGAGAACGCCATGAAGAAAGCCTTGAGCCGCGACCTGCAACCCGAAGAGAGCCAAATGGTCAGCAGTCTGTTCCGCAAGTTCTTCCAGAGCATCAACTCGCGCAACGAGAACGGACTCACCTCTACCTGCGAAGATGTCCTATCTTCACTTTTAGGCAAGACTGCCGCCACCAAGAACGACGTGCTCACCTTTATGCACAAGTTGTATAAAGAAGACGTCACCAATCTCAACTGGCGCCTTAACAACGATTATCAAATCAAGAAACGAGAGATTGGCGACGAGGAATACGAGTACCAGGTAGTGTTCACTGCCCGTGAGGATGTAAGCCGCACAGACGGCAGCACCCAGGAAGGCACATTCAAAATTACCGCCACCGTCTCACCCGACGGCAAAATCTCATCTTTCAACATGGCTAAGATTGACCTATAGTCATACTTTCTTCTGGGAATAACAACGTGCATCTATAAGGAGTAAGGAAGCTTATTCTTATCGGATGACAATGGCGTTCTAACCGGTGTTGACGCCAGATTAAGTTAACTTCATGAATAGATTAAGTTAACTTCTTGTGCTCGTTGAACAAAGTTCTTGCTCCCGTTAAGATAGATGCGCCCTGAAGAACTAAGACACAATCAAAATCTTGTGCTTTAGCTCATCAGGGCGCAGTTTTTATTGAAGTAAAAAGAATGCAAAAGAAAGGGAAATGCTGGACAGAGAAAACTCTGCCAACATTTCCCTGCAGTAAAGGATGAAGCGCTTACTTCACCTTAGCACCCCAGTACTTCACGTACTTTATCTTTTTGCCCTGAGTGCCCGTGGGTTTATTCCACTTGCCACCCAGGATGAGGATAGTTGTCTTCTTACCAGCAGGCACAGCGTTAACAGCATCCTGAAGGGTCATGAAGTTGCCACGGCCTTCTGCTGACACCACATAATCGTAGTGACGGACATGCTTTCCGAGAGCAGGAACAGCCTTACCAATAGCATCTGCCAAGGCTCCAGCTATAATGCGCGCGCCATAAACATTATAGTGGGTATTGTCCATACGGCCCTTAGGAATACTGGGAACCTCGCCTGGCTTATACCACATATGCAGGCTGCGGCTCCCCTTAATACCGAGGGAAGTCTCTATGTCGTGCGTGATTTTTGTAGCATCAACAAAAGGAACATTCAACTCCTGAGCAACACAGCGTGGGGCTACGACATAGGCTCCGTGAGTGTCGATAAGGGTATCGCTGTTGATTTTCTCTTCTCCATCGAACACAGTCTTACGAAGCTTCTCATCGTCGTCATTCTTCAGGTTCTCAGCATACCAGCAACGACGAACCACAGAGTTGAACAATACAGGAATGCCGCCTTTCTGACGGGTTTCCTCAACGAAACGACGCAAGTTGGCATCGAATGTTGACCCCGGATCAGTATGACGGTCAGGCTTAGGCTTTTCGTCGTTATGACCAAACTGGATGAACACATAGTCGCCAGGCTTCAGTCTGTCGAGAACCTTCTGCCAACGTCCCTCATTGATAAAACTCTTGGAACTGCGACCATTCACAGCATGATTGTCAACCAATATCTTGTCATCGAAAAATCCCTGCAACACCATTCCCCAGCCTCGCTCGGGATTGTCCTTGAAGTTAGATTTCTCGGCTGCAGTAGAGTCGCCAATAACAAAGATAGTTGTAATCTTTGTGCTCGACGTCATGACAAACAGCGTCATTGCAAGACATAATAAAAGTGATAGTTTTTTCTTCATATTTTTTTGTTTTGTTATTAGTTTTATTAGAGTAAAAAATCCATGACCTACTCACGCAGCCCATGGACATGAAATAGTTATGCCCTCACACCAGAGGGCTATGTAAAAAGTAATTTACTTATTGTTTTCAATGTAAAGGGCAATCGCCTCTCTCCTACTTCACGATAGCAATCAGTTCCTCAGCTGTTACGAGGGTCTGCTCGCCACTTTCCATGTTCTTGAGAGTCACTTTGCCTGCAGCCATTTCATTCTCACCCGCAAGTACAACAAACGGAATGTTCTTAGCATTAGCGTAGCTCATCTGTTTCTTCATCTTTGCCTTGTCGGGGAAGATTTCTGAACGGATTCCTGCCTGGCGAAGCTTGCCCACGATGGGCAGACAGTATGCAGTCTCGGTCTCGCCAAAATTGATGAACAACACCTGAGTAGAATTGACAGCCTCCTTGGGATAGAGGTCGAGTGCATTCAGCACATCGTAGATACGGTCGGCACCAAAGCTGATACCTACACCGCTGAGACCTGGGAGTCCGAAGATTCCTGTAAGGTTGTCGTAACGACCACCACCCGTGATGCTTCCCATAGGTGTGTCGAGCGCCTTCACCTCGAAGATAGCACCTGTATAATAGTTTAATCCTCGAGCCAAGGTAAGATCGAGCTCTATCTCGTTGTTCAAACCTACGGCCTTCAACGTATCAAGGATAAAGCGGGTCTCCTCTACGCCCTTCAGTCCTGTCTCTGAACCCGCGAGTACCTGCGAGATGACCTCCAGTTTTTCCTCATTAGAGCCAGAAAGTGAGATGATGGGCTGCAACTTCTCGATGGCTTCCTCAGAGATTCCGTCATTACGCAGTTCCTCGTTCACCTTCTCGAGTCCTATCTTGTCGAGCTTGTCTATGGCGACTGTGATGTCTACGATCTTCTCTGCCTCGCCTATCACCTCAGCAATGCCAGTAAGGATCTTGCGGTTGTTGATCTTGATGCACACACGTACACCGAACTTAGTGAATACGGTGTCAACAATCTGCATCAGTTCAACCTCATTGAGCAAAGAGTCGGAACCAACAACGTCGGCATCGCACTGATAGAACTCACGATAACGACCCTTCTGTGGACGATCTGCTCGCCATACAGGCTGAATCTGATAGCGCTTGAAAGGCAACTGCAACTCCTCGCGATGCTGTACCACATAGCGTGCGAAAGGAACTGTAAGGTCGTAGCGTAAACCCTTCTCGCAGAGTTTGGCTGCCAACTTCAGTGAGTTGAGAGAATGAAGATCCTCGTCGCTCACCTTGTTCATATAGTCGCCAGAATTGAGAATCTTGAAGAGCAGCTTGTCCCCCTCTTCACCGTATTTACCCATCAGCGTCTGAAGTGTTTCCATCGCTGGGGTTTCTATTTGTTGAAATCCGTAAAGGGCATAGACTTCTTTAATGGTGTCGAAGATGTAGTTGCGCTTAGCCATCTCAACAGGTCCGAAGTCGCGAGTTCCCTTTGGAATACTTGGTTTCTGAGCCATTTAATTCTGTATGTTGTTTAAAGTTTAATGTTTAATGCCTAACGCAATGATTTACTCAGAAAGTAAACCATCAACACTAAACATTAAACACTATCAAATTATTTACGTACGATGGTCTGAGCACGGTCAGGACCGATAGAGATGATGCCGATACGTGTCTCGAGGAAATCCTCTACGAAGGCTATATAGTCCTTGAACTCCTGTGGGAACTCGTCCTCGGATGTAAACTGGGTCATGTCAGTGTTCCAGCCCTTGAACTCCTTGTAAACAGGCTCCACATCATCAATTTCGTAAGGGAAATCGGTTGTCACAGTGCCATCCTTCAACTTATAAGCCACACAAGCCTTGATAGTCTCGAAGCTGTCGAGTACGTCGCTCTTCATCATGATCAGTTGGGTAACACCATTCACCATGACAGAGTATTTCAGCTGTACCAAGTCGCACCAGCCACAACGGCGCTCACGACCAGTCACCGCACCATACTCATGCCCCAGGTCACGAATCTTGGCACCAGTCTCGTCAAAGAGCTCTGTTGGGAAAGGACCAGCACCCACACGTGTGCAGTAAGCCTTCATGATACCATATACATTACCTATCTTGTTAGGACCGACACCCAATCCGATGCAAGCTCCTGCGCAAATAGTGTTGGAAGAAGTGACAAAAGGATAAGAACCGAAGTCTACATCAAGCATGGTTCCCTGAGCACCTTCGCAAAGAATATCCTTGCCAGAACGCAACACCTTGTTGATTTCCACCTCGCTGTCTACCATACGGAACTGCTTCAGATATTCGATGCCTTCCATCCAGGTCTTCTCTACTTCTGTGATATCGAAATCAGTATAACCGAGCGAAGCTATCTGCTTGAGGTGCTTTGCCTTATGAGCCTCATACTTAGCCTCGAAGTTATCCAGAATGTCGCCAACACGCAGACCAGTACGGCTCACCTTGTCAGTATAAGTAGGACCAATGCCTTTGCCTGTAGTTCCCACCTTGTTCTTACCCTTAGAGGCTTCGATGGCAGCATCGAGCACACGATGAGTAGGCATGATGAGATGTGCTTTTTTAGAGATATAGAGACGGCTCTTCAGGTCGTGACCGCTCTTCTCAAGATCCTTGGCCTCCTGCATGAAAAGGTCTGGAGCCAATACCACACCATTACCAATGATGTTTACCTTGCCACCCTGAAAAATACCTGATGGGATGGAGCGAAGCACATACTTCTGACCTTCAAACTCCAAGGTATGACCGGCATTAGGACCACCCTGGAAACGTGCAATGACATCATACTTAGGGGTCAATACGTCAACCACCTTTCCCTTACCTTCGTCGCCCCACTGCAATCCGAGCAGGACATCAACTTTACCTGTGTTCATTTTTATATATTGTTATAATTCAAGTTTCTTTACCATGTTCACAGACCGGCAACCTTGCCTTTCTGCTTGTTCTGGCAGGCAGCACAGAGTCCGTAGATATAGAGTGCAAACTCATCACACCTGAAATCGTGCAACTGCGTCTGTCCAATGGCCTGAGTCACTAAAGGTGCGTCAATATCGGTCACACCTCCGCAAACCGTACACACTTGGTGCACATGATTCTCGCGCCCTAAAGACGCTTCGTACTTAGTGCCTTGCGCCAATCCATGCCTTACGACAAGCTTCAACTCTACCAGGAGATGAATCGTATTGTAAAGCGTAGCACGGCTTACACGAAAGCCACTCTTTGATAAATACTCCCCCAATTCTTCCAGCGTGAAATGCTTGTCAATGCTGTACACAGCATCCAAAATAGCATAACGCTCAGGGGTTTTGCGGTGTTGACAGGCCTCAAGATAATCGTCCAAGACCTTCTTCACCCGAACCTTTACGTCGTCTGTCATAATACTCGTTAGTTACATAAAACGCACAAAGATACTTATTATTTACGACATAGAGGAAAATCTTATTTTAAAAAATCTAAATTACTCCAGTTAGGCTGCAAGAACATCCTGTTGCAACCACGAGATTCCGCTTCATTTCTTCAGTTCCTCCATCTTTCGGAGTTCCTCATAAATGCGCTGCACAGGCAGCCCCATCACATTGAAATAACTGCCCTTGAGACCCACACATCCCACGTAACCTATCCATTCCTGGATGCCGTAGGCACCAGCCTTGTCGAAGGGTTTGTAATGATCTACATAATAGTTGATCTCCTGCTCGTCAAGTTTTTTGAAACTCACCTCGGTCACTACGGAGAACTGACGTTGCAGCTCACGTGTAGTGAGACAAACGCCCGTCACCACATGATGGGTCTTTCCACTCAACATACGCAACATGCTGTAAGCCTCCTCTGCATCGTGAGGCTTACCTAAGATAACACCCTTACATTCCTGATCGTTCAGAAAACCGTCAGATGGTGCTATCACCACCGTATCTGCAGTGAGAACCAACAAGTTATCATCACCTTCTTCAAGAAGTGATTGATAGGCATCAGCCTTCTTGCGAGCTATATACAGAGCCGTATCGTACGCATTCAGCGTATCTGGAAAACTCTCGTCTATACCCTGCATCACCCTTACCTCGAAAGGAAAGTCGAGTCCTGCTAAAAGTTCCTTACGGCGAGGCGAATTGCTCGCTAATATGATTTTATATTTCATTTATCTTATCTTCTTTAACCCGGAATTATGAACGTCCAAACATACTTATCAAACACCTTATCTCTCTACCATCCAAACGCCTTGGCATCGGCTAACCATTTGTTCTGTGCCCGCAACACCTGTTCTATAATATCGCGTCCCACACCTTCGCCTCCTTTGCGCGATGACACATAGGCGGAAATGCCCTTAATGTCGGGACAGGCATCGGCAGGACAGCAAGGACATCCGCAAAGGCGCATGATTTCGTAATCAGGAATATCGTCACCCACATAGATAACTTCCTCATCCTGCAGACCATAACGGGTCAGGAAATCCTTATAGGTAGTAACCTTGACAGCACACCCCATGTAAATATCCTCCACTCCGAGTCCGGCATAACGCTTACGTACGGCCTCGGTGGTGCCACCTGTTATGATGGCGATTCGGAGCCCCAATTTTTGAGCCAACTGGATGGAATAACCATCCTGTATGTTAACTGTACGCAGGGGTTCTCCCGCGGCAGAAAGGGTAATGGTCTGTCGTGAAAGTACGCCGTCGACATCAAATATCACGGTCTTTATCTTTGTCAAATCGTAATTGATCATAATCGTATTCTGTTTACTTCTCCTCACTCATTCTGTGGATGTTCATACTCATACGCTCATAGATGTCCTTGAGCAAGGGATTGTCGCGCAAGAGCGAAGACTGTGCACGAATAACATTCTGGTCGTACCTGACAGCAGGTCCTGTCTGAGCCTCCTGAGGCGTAAGCACATGCACCTTACGGGCTGTCTCATCGATAAGCGGAAGCATCACATCAAAAGGAATACCATGCTTCTTTAGAATATCATAACTAACTGCATAACAATGATTTACAAAGTTACAAGCGAAGACGGCCGAGAGATGCAGATACTTTCTATCCTCACTCGATAGCTGATAGATTTTAGTTGTCAACCCCTGAGCCAACTGCATCAGCACGTCGCGGGCATAGTCGTCATTGGCCTCTACGAAACAGGGAATATCATGGAAAGAAACCGTCTTCTCTTTCGAGAACGACTGCATAGGATAGAAAACACCATAATGAAGCGCCATGCCGGCAAACACGTCCATGTTGACCGAACCTGCTGTATGAAGAAAGACCTTCGTACTCCTGCCCGAACAGAGCGCCTGCACAAGATCGGGCAACACACTATCCTTCACTGATATAATATACACATCAGCATCCTTGCGAACCTTTTCGATTTCGGTAACAGGAGCCCCACCAGCAAGTGTTGCCAAGGCGCTGGCCGACTCCATCGTGCGACTATAAACCTGCAGGATATCGTGTCCTGCCTCCAAGAGAGCCTTGCCCAAATTAGTGGCTAACCGGCCTGCTCCAATCAATATTACTTTCATAATAGTGCAAAAATACTAAAAAGATTGGATATGAGAGGCATCATACTTGCTTTTTTAAAAATAATTTATTATTTTTGCCATGTGAACGAATGTTGTATTGATATTTATACAAAATCGAAAGACTTGCCAACTCTTCTCGAAGGCAACTACTTTCACAGCCGTGAGTTGTTTATTATCTACGAACAGACTCCCGGCTGTACTCCCTATATGGTTGTAGTTTCCAACAAAGAGGGACAGACTTTGGCGCAACTTCTCGTGGCAGTGAACAGAAAGGGAAACTGGTTTCCTCCTTATATATATACACACGCGCACGCGCACGAGGAAGGAATCTATGCCAACGAAGCATACAAAGAGGAGTTCTTCTGCAAAATGCTGCAGGCCATCACTCTGCGGCTCGACCGCCGACTGTGTCTGTACATTGAGTTCTCGGGCATCAGAAAGAAAATGTTTGGCTACCGCGCTTTCAGGCAGCAGGGCTACTTCCCCGTTGTCTGGCAGGAGGTTCACAACTCGCTCCACAGCAAGGTGCCCGAGGAAAGGCTCTCAGAGAAAATACAGCAGCGCATCAAAAAGCTGAAAGACAAGGGTATCATTACCCAGACAGCAACCAACAGGGAAGACATCCACTCGTTCCATCAACTGCTGAAACGATACTACCGTTTCAAGCCTCGCCGACATATTCCCAACGAGCAATATTTCCAAGAAATGGCAAAGAGCCACAATGCCAAGATTTTCCTTACCACCTATGGAGGGAAAAACATAGGCGGCTGCGCCTGTGTCTACTCCGGAGGCAATGCCTACCTGTGCTACTTAGCCGCCAAAAGAAAGACCTATTCCATGCTCCACCCTGACACCATGGTCGTATGGAACGCCATACAGTATGCCTACGAGCACGATTATAACCACATCTACTTTATGGATGTAGGACTTCCCTGGCACAGGAATCCTTTCCGTGAATTCATTCTCAGCTTTGGCGGAAAACCTGTCTCCAAGTACAGATGGTTCCGTTTCTACAGCCACACCATCAACAAAATCCTGTCATGGCTGTACAAGGACAAATAATTCGATATTATTTCTACAACTTCCAAACTTGCTAAAAAACGAACAAAGTTTTTTAAGACAAAAACGTAAAAAACAGCAGAAAGAAAAGGACACAAAAAAAAGGGCTCCGCTATGCGTGCCCCATTCCTCTGTTAAGCAATTCGAGTCCCCGCTCCGTGCAGATTCCCCGAACGATGACCATAAAGAAATTGTCGAAGATGGTCTGCATGGAATACATGCGGTAAAGCTGAAGGTGCATAATCTCATTCATGGTGATGTGCCCCACATTCGAGATAAAAGGATAGTCAATATCACTACGGAACAAGCCCTCCTTCACCCCACACTCATAGAAGCGCATTCTGTCCTCCACTTCATGTTCGTGCACAGACTTCATGTAAGCCACCACACGAGGCATGTGCTGTATCTCCTCATAAAACTTGACGCCCACCTGCTCACATAACTCCATCTGCACCCGATAGAAATAACAAATGATATCAATCACATTGTGATTATTCTCAGAAGCAAATTGATCAAGCATTCTTCTAAGTTCCTCATCCTGAGCTCTTATACCAGCCAACAGCAGTTCCTCCTTGTCGCCAAAAATCTCGTACACAGTACGCTTAGACACATGAAGCCCCCGAGAAATCTCATCCATTTTCACAGCTTTAATTCCCCTCTGACGAAACTCATTCATGGCGTATTCAATAATTTTGCTTTTCAGTTCACGCCTATAGTCATTTGTTATGTTCATTGCAGTATTCGTATGTTTTCTTTCTTGTTTCGACTTTTTTTCTTCGCAAAGTTACAAAAAAAATCAAAGAAACCTACCATTATTCATTAGTTTTTTATTACCTTTGCACAAAAAATATGAGATTGTGCACAAAAAGCATAATTTTTGTAAGAATATAAAACTTTAAACCGCTATATAATTATGGTAAAAATTTCTAAAGAGGCAGCTCTCGCCTATCACGAGAACAATCGACCTGGCAAAATCGAGGTAAAGCCAACCAAACCTTACCACACCCAAACCGACTTGAGTTTGGCTTACTCTCCTGGTGTAGCCTATCCATGTTTGGAAATCCAGCAAAACCCAGACTCAGTCTATAAGTACACAGACAAAGGCAACTTAGTGGCAGTTATCAGTAACGGAACAGCCGTACTGGGACTTGGCGACATTGGTGCCATGAGTGGCAAGCCAGTAATGGAAGGAAAGGGTCTGCTGTTTAAAATTTATGGTGGAATCGACGTGTTCGACATCGAGGTGGCAGAGAAAGACCCCGAGAAATTCTGCGAAGCTGTAGAGAAAATTGCTCCTACCTTCGGTGGAATCAATCTTGAGGACATCAAGGCTCCACAATGTTTCTATATAGAGGACAGACTCAAGCGCACCCTTGACATTCCTGTAATGCACGACGATCAGCATGGCACAGCCATCATCTCGGCTGCAGGTCTCAAGAATGCCCTTGAGGTAGCAGGCAAAAATATTGCTGACGTAAAGATCGTAGTCAACGGAGCCGGAGCTGCAGCCATCAGCTGTACCAAGCTCTATGTGGCTTTGGGTGCACAGGTAAAGAATATTGTGATGCTCGACTCCAAGGGCGTCATCACCAGCGACCGTGAGAACCTGACCGAGCAGAAGAAGCTCTTCGCTACCGACCGTCGTGATGTTCATACTCTCGAGGAAGCAGTGAAGGGTGCCGACGTATTCGTAGGACTCAGCAAGGGCAACGTCCTCTCTCAGGACATGATTCGCTCGATGGCGGACTCTCCTATCGTCTTCGCCCTCGCCAACCCTGTACCTGAAATCAGCTACGAGGATGCTATGGCAAGCCGTCCAGACGTATTGATGTCAACAGGCCGCAGCGATTATCCAAACCAGATCAACAACGTGATCGGATTCCCATACATCTTCCGTGGTGCGCTCGATGTTCACGCACGTGCCATCAACGAGGAGATGAAGATGGCTGCCGTACATGCCATCGCCGATCTGGCCAAGCAGCCTGTTCCAGATGTGGTGAACGATGTTTACCACGTCAACGACCTGACCTTCGGTCCTAAATACTTCATTCCAAAACCTGTAGACCCACGCCTTATCACAGAGGTGAGTGCAGCCGTAGCCAAGGCTGCTATGGAAAGCGGTGTAGCCCGCACACCTATCACCGACTGGGAAGGCTACAAGCAGCACCTGCGTGAGCTCTTAGGTCAGGAGACAAAACTCACCCGCAAGTTACACGACACAGCCCGCCTGCATCCTCAGCGCGTGGTATTCGCCGAAGGCGGCAACCCCACCATGCTGAAAGCAGCCGTACAGGCCAAGGCCGAAGGTATTTGCCAGCCTATCTTGCTGGGCAACCCCGATCGTCTGAACCGTGTGGCTTCTCGTCTGAAGCTCGACTTGAGCGACATCGAGATTATCGATATGCGTGCAGACAATGAGCAGGGCCGTCGTGCCACATTTGCCAAGCACCTGGCAGAGAAGCGTGCCCGCGAGGGTTACACCTTCGAGGAGGCTTACGACAAGATGTATGAGCGCAACTACTTCGGTATGTCACTCGTAGAGCAAGGCGACGCTGATGCCTTCATCACCGGTCTTTACACCAAGTACTCCAACACGATCAAGGTGGCAAAGGAAGTCATCGGCATTCGTCCTGAGTTCAAGACTTTCGGCACCATGCACATTCTCAACACCCAGAAGGGAGTATTCTATATAGCTGATACATTGATCAACCGTCACCCCGACGAGGACGTGCTTACCGATATCGCCAAGTTGTCGGCTCACACCGTGAAGTTCTTCAATGAGGAACCTGTCATCGCCATGCTGAGCTACTCCAACTTCGGTACCGATGCTGCAGGTTCACCTGTCAAGGTTCACAAGGCTGTGGCAGAGATGCAGAAAGTTTACCCCGACCTTGCCATCGACGGCGAGATGCAGGTCAACTACGCACTCAACAAGCAATTGCGCGATGAAAAATATCCATTCTCTCGCCTCAAGGGCAAAGATGTCAACACATTGGTATTCCCTAACCTGAGCAGCGCCAACGCTTCTTACAAGCTCCTGCAGGCTCTCAACCCAGAAGCCGAGATCATTGGTCCTATCCAGATGGGTCTTAACAAGCCTATCCACTTCACCGACTCTGAGGGAAGCGTGCAAGACATCGTCAACATCACAGCCGTGGCTGTCATCGACGCCTACGTGGAGAAGATCAAGAACAACAAGCAGTAAGAGGCTTTTTTAGAGATTTTCTCTGGAGTTGAAGAAGTTAAGGAGTTAAGACAAATGCTTTAGTGGAATAGAAATTAAACACTAAACATTTCCTCCAAAGTTGTTGGCTTTAACTTCTAACGATCGAAAGGAATGGTAACTTCTCACAAAAGATAACTTCTCACAAAAGACAACTTCTCTTAACTTGCATACACCTGCAAAAAGTTGAGGAAGTAAAAATAAAGTGCAAGAGTCGTGAACAACGGCTTTTGCACTTTTTTTATTTTCTTTTTCATAACACTTATCAACTTAAAACTCGCTAACTTAAAATTAGCAAAAAGGAGCCCAATGTAAACGATTGCACAATTTTTCAAGTTAAATTCTGTTAACAAAGCAAATTGTGTGCCCACACAGCAAAAACATCAAAAAATAAACAAGAAAAAGTTTGGCTGTATCAAAAAAAGGCCGTATCTTTGCCATCGTTATCCTGAAAACAATCTTTTTACCTTAAAAGGAACTAATACCTATTGAAGATTTGGAGCGGTAGCCTGTGAAGGTCATCGCTTTTTTTTGTCTTTCGCAATTGTTTTTTTAGCATCAGTTGTATTCTTTAATGCAGTTTTTCTCTATTTCGCAAAAAATATCGTATCTTTACATTCCGAACATTCAAATGCCCCATTGGGGAATCACAATATATGAGAAAAGAAATCATCCATCGCATCAATCAATTAGGCAAGGAAGGCAAGCCCTTTCTCTTTGTCATCGACTATCAGGGCAACCAAGCTTTCATAGAGCCACCAAGCGTGCCTTTCTCTTAGACCAAGGCGCCATCACCAAGAAAGACCTTACTCCCGATGACCTCATGAAGGCAGACCACAATAACTTCCGCAAAAACGATGCCTCAACTCCCCAAAATTCTTGATGTACGAAAGTGCTGTGAAAAGATAATCACTATTTAGAATCCGTCTAATCCCCATTTGTTGGTATTAGACGGATTCTAAATAAAGAAACAGGAAAAGAAGAATACCAATTTTTGAGTATTGTAAACAAAACAAAATCATTGTATCTTTGCAAACGCAAAAACAAGAACAACCCAAACTCTTAGGGCAAGCCCCAACACCCCCAACCATGAGACGCAAGAAGAGAGAGTCTGAAACAAGATTCTATGCAAGAAGAAAGACTATAAAGATACAAAAACATTAAGAATGAAGAGAATTTATTTGATTATTTTAGGATGTATAGCCACCAGTATGCTGCAGGCACAGGAACTGAGCGGACAATATACTACAGAATGGCAATGGGACATGAACAAGAACACCAACTGGGTCAACCAGTTGCGCCTTGACCTGAGTGTTCCTTTAGGAAGCGACAGAAACACCATAGAGGCAGCCACGCTCCACCTCGCCAAGACCGGCGAAAGCGTCATTGGTGACTGGCAGGGATTCTCCAACATCGATGCCGACAACATGCTGGCGGCCATTGCCGTCTTAGGCTTCATGCACCAGTGGAACTTAGGCCATCTGTTTATAGGTGTGAGGAATGTGAACGAAGACTTCTTCACATCCCCCATCACAGCGCTCTTTACCAACAGCTCCTGTGGCATTTTTCCCACGGTGGCTGCCAGCTATCCCATAGCCAACTATCCCTTTTCAGGACTCACCCTTTACTTCGACATCACTAAAAAGGGATGGACGTTCCGCAACAGCCTTTACAACGGCACAGGCTACAATGGCTGGACAGCCCACGACAACCCGTTCCTGATAAAACCCAAGACGGACGGCATCTTCAACATGTCGCAGATAGAGTACACCCATCGCAGCGGAGAATATTATGCCGGCATAGCTGTCCACACCCGACAGCAGCCTTTCGTCACGGAAGACGAAACAGCCTCGACAATGACTCAAACAAATGGAACTTCAGTAAATGGAGCTACGACAGATGAGAATACGCCGAACAAAACCTCGACGGATGAGAATTCATTGGCGCGAACCACCTTTGCCTGGTGGCTCTATGGAGAGCAGAAGTTGTGGACATCGGGCGAAAAGAACATCTTGTGCATGGTGCAATATTCAGAGAATTCAAGCCGCAAGAACGCCTGCTACCGCTATGCAGAGATAGGCGGCGCCTATCTGGACGCGAAGAACGAGTGCGGCGTGTCGGGACAATACGCCCAATTCCAGCAAGGCGATGAATACTCGCTGGAACTCACCTGGAAACGACAACTCACCAAGGCCATAGCCGTGCAGCCTTCCTTCCAGTTCATCCACAACGACGACGGCAACTTCACCGCGCTCAGCGCCCGCCTCTATCTCAACTTCTGACGGGTTCCATTCCTGCCTATCCACTTGGGCAACACCAGTGTGCCCATCACCAAGAAGGGATAATAAAAGACAGCCCTCCAGAGCATGGCGGCAAGGATGGCAACCGATGCTTCGGGCAGATAGTCGGAGTAATACAGGCGGAACATCAGCTCAGCCACACCACTTCCTCCCGGCGTAGGACTCAGGATGGAAATCATCCACATCACCCACTGTCGGCACCAGGCCAGGAGCATGTTTCCATGGCATTGAAAAGCCAGCAGGATAGCCACGACGATGGCAAATCGTGCCAACCAAGCCAATGAAGTATAACCCATCAGCAGCAGCCAGAATCGCCATCCTTCCTGTCGGGCTTCTTCCGAAGCCAGAGTCATGTCGACAGAGAATTTCTCCACCTTGGGCAGGAATCGGCGCAGCACAGAAATCTTGCAACAAGCCTTCAGCACCCATCCCAAACTCTGTGGACGATGCAGGAGCAGCACATACAGAATGACTGTCCATACGGCTACAATAAGCGTGCTCACGATGAAGACCACCTGCACGCCGCCCTTGATCCATTCGTTGACAACATCGGCCGATACGCCCACGCCGTCAACCATACTGAAGAGCAGATGCGAGGGCACGAGGAAATACAGCAGACAGCAGCTCACGGCCAGAAAAGCCTCGTCGGCCAGTAGGGCAGCAAACATGGTGAAGATGCTTCTTCCCATCGTCACGCCCTCGCGGTTCAGATACACGAAAGCCAGTCCGCTACCGCCTACAGCCGAGGGAGTGACAGCCGAGGTGAACTCGCAAAGCACGTTGACCCGAAAGCTCTGCATGAGCGACAGCCTGCGATGGCAGAGATGCTGAAACCGCAGACTGAGCATCAGGTTCTGCAAGGCGAAAAGTCCCACTGCCATTCCTACTCCGAGAAAGAATCCCGGAGACAAGTCGATACTGCTCAATGCATCCACATCGAACTCTCTGATCATCATTCCAGCGATAACCACCAGTCCTATGGATGCCGCCAACCACAAATGCCATTTCTTCATATCTGTTCCTTCTTTTTTCACCGTCACTAAGGAGTTAAGAAAAATATTTTTTGTCAAGAATTAGAGAATTTGAGAATCTCTTGCTGATATGGAATTAATGAGATATTAGAGAATTGGCGACTAAAGCCACCATTTAGCTGCTGAAAGCTTGCTTGATATTCGAATCATAATCAGCACGTTGTCGGTTGATTATCAATCGCAATGCTTCCTGTAATTGCTTTACCCTTCAGCCAGCGACCGTTGGTTCTCATTAAATCAAATGCGCAGATATGAATTCTCTAATTCTTGAAAAAAGATATTTGTCTTAACTCCTTAACAAAACATTGTCCTCAAAAGCTTTCGTCTTAACTCCTTAACTTCTGGAAAAACTCCTAAATTCCTAAGAAATCTCCTGAGATGAATCTCTTGAATGACTCCTCTATTCTATAATAACGCTTAAATGCCCCATCTATTTTGTTGTCGGTCAATTAAATGTTGATATCGGTCAGCCACTTCTTTGCCCTGCAGGTACAGGCAGCGTGCCAGGTTGCTTACTGTGAGCATAACTTTGATCAAAATGACACAGAAACAAGAGGGTGTCAAAAGTCAAATCCCTTTTTAGAAGTCATCCACACCCAACAAACGCTCGTGGAATGGTAGCTGAAGAGATAAACAGGCCTCGGAGAGAAAAGGGACACGGAGGGCTGAAAAGTTGTTTCAGTTTCAGTTGTTTCAGTTATTTTTAAGAGGGGTTCAACTTCCGTTTTTGTTCTTTTTTCTTTACTTTATTATTATATAACTATTTAATATATATATAGTTATAATATATATAATATAATATTGAAAAAATGGAAAATCGCAACCATCAAAAAATTAATTGAAACAACTGAAACTGAAACAGCAGACCACTTGACTTCTTCTCTAAAAGGCTAATAATCAATTACTTAACAAAAAAAAAACAAATAGATCAATATGAAGTATAATATCTCAAAAAAGACCGCTCCGAAGATGCCAAAACTGGGAAAAGGAACGGAAATTGTGTCGCTTTTGCTCTCACAGGCATCAAATGACATGCACGAACCTATCGTTCCGATGCTGTTTCCGATACTCGGAGCGCAGATTAGCGAGGCAAAATTTCGTTATCCCGACCTCATTTGGAAGGAATTATTCGGTATGATGAAAAACCTCGTGGCTGATTCATGCCGTAATAAAGGACAGTTTACGAATATTTGATTATGATCCAAAAAGACATCTTCAATGACTTCCCTAACTGGAGAAAAAAATTCCCCAGTTGGGAAAATAAAAAAAACTATTTGCTTCGTCATCTTCAAAATCAAACACTAACCATTTTAACTTTCTCAAGTTCAGAAGTTATTGAAGTTATCACTCCCTTCGGTCGTTCGGGAAGTTAAGGGACAACAGCCCTTTTGGAATGGGAGTTTTGGGCATGTCCATAAAGGCATTAGTCCCTTAACTTCTCTTAACCTCCCTCTAACTTCCCTTAACCCCTTGGGGAAAATATTCCCTCAAGACATATGGCTTTCACTTCGCGTTTTCGTTTTTCAAGTTATTAGTGTTAAAAATGTTCATTTTCTTTGTGGAATAAGAAAAAAGTATTACTTTTGCATTTGTGTTTTAAAGAAAAGGAAGATTGGCAGAGTGACCGAATGCGCTGGACTCGAAATCCGGTATACCCTTTTCCGGGTATCGGGGGTTTGAATCCCTCATCTTCCGCAAACCTAAGGTGAAACCATCATGAAAAAATTAATCATTTCCATACTCTTATTTTTGCCCTTGATGTCTGTTCAAGCGCAAAGTGTCCTCACACCTCAACAGCAGTTGGAGGAGGCTCAGAAAAAGCTTGAGGAAGCCAAAAAGGCGGTAGAGGAAGCCAAGCAGAAGGCGGAAGCTGCCAAACAAAAGGCTGCTGCCGAAGCTGCCAAACAAAAGGCTGCTGCCGAAGCTGCCAAGAAAAAAGCAGAGGAAGAGGCTAAGAGAAAGGCGGCTGAGGAGGCAAAAGCCAAGGCCGAAAAGATACAACAACAGATAAAGGAAGCTGAGGCTGAGACTGCAAGACTGAAGGCAGAGGCGGCAAGACTGAACGCAGAAGCCAATGGTGCTGCGGCAACAACAGCTGCTCCTGAGGCAACCACTGCACCATCGGCTCCTGCAGCAACCACAGCGACTCCTGCTCCTGCCACCACAGCATCGCAGGGCTCGGGATGGGTAATCCCTACGGCAACAAAGAAGGAGACACCTAAACCTACTGCTCAGGTTAACGGCGCGAAACTGAAGGAAGACCCCAAATACCTGGAAGGCGCCATCACCTTCGACGAACAGGGCAAAATCGTGTTTGACACAGAGATAGAAGCCCCCGGCAAGAGCGCAGCCCAGCTTTACGACCTGGTGTTCGACTACATGAGCGGCCTGACTCAGGACAAAGAGAGCAAGGCAAGCCGAATGGCGCTGGTGAACAAAGACGAACACATCATCGTAAACACGATGGACGAATGGCTCGTGTTCAGCAACTCCTTCATCGCGCTCGACAGAACAGAATGCAAATATAACCTCATCGCCAAGATAACAGACGGAAAGGTGAGCCTGTCGATCAACCACATTAATTATATTTATGAGGAGGGAAGACAGACCGGATTCAAACTGCCAGCCGAAGAGGTGATCATCGACAAGGTGGCGCTGACCAAGAAAAAGAACGACCTGGCACGCATCTTCGGTAAGTTCCGCAAGAAGACCATCGACAGAAAAGACCAGATTTTCAGCGAAATAGCAGCTCTGGTGAAATAATTTTCGAGGGAATAGAACAGTAACAAACGCAATATGACAACAGAACAAAATAACAACAATGCTGCCGAAAACAAGGAGCAGCGACAGCAAGAGGCTCAGGAGAAGACAACCTACGCCGTGAGACCTCACCACCACTATAAACGACTGGACTACAGCGACCCGACCAACCTGAAAGTGCGCAACAAGCTGAACACGGCTTTCATCCTATTGGTCATCGTGGGCATCACGCTGTGGTACACAATGGACACACACACACCTGCCTACATAGTTCTGCTCGTAGGAGTAGTGGTGAAAATCGCCGAAGTATGTATTCGACTATTCAGAAAATGATGAAGAAAAGTAAAGTAATCCTTACGATAACTCTGTTTTGTGCTGCGACATCGCCTGTCGTGGCACAAACCGATTTTAGCAACAACGAGGACTCGATGTTTGCACCCGTCAACAACAGGAACGTCAGAACTGACTCATTAGGGTCGGACAAGGAAATACCCAAAGGACTGAAGGTGTGGACCATAGACGAGCGATTCGGCGACCGACAGGAGGCACAGGTGGACACCCTGCAGCACATGTACATGAACACCCCATTCACCTCGGGACTGAGGGGAGAATACAACTCGCTGGGCAATCTGGGTTCGCCCCGCATCAACCGTATCTTTATCGACCGACGGCTGGACCAGGGGCAGTTTATCTTCGCACAGCCCTTCGACTGCATCAGCACGCCCATCAGCGAATTCCACTTCACCAACACCTACTCGCCCATCACCAACGTGACGCTCAACAGCTGCGGAAACCGTACCAACGGCGAGGACGACTTCAAGGCGATGTTTGCCGTCAACGCGGGAAAACGACTGGGCATGGGATTCAGATTTGACTATAAGTATGGACGTGGCTACTACGACAGCCAGAGCACCTCGCACTTCAAGTACACCATGTGGGGATCGTACATAGGCGACAGATACCAGGCGCACCTGCTCTTCTCTACCCTGCACCAAAAGGCGACAGAGAACGGCGGAATCACCAACGACGACTACATCAAGCACCCAGAACTCTTCGAAGACACCTATGCCGAGAACGAGATTCCTACCGTGCTGCAGCAGAACTGGAACAGGAACAACAGCATACACGTATTCTTCAACCACAGGTACAATGTGGGATTCAACAGAAGGGTGCGCATGACCGACGAGGAGATCAAGGCGAAGAAGTTTGCCATGGCCTCGAAGAAGGAGAATGCCGCCGAGGACGCCAAGGAGGAGGCAAGGAAAAAGGCTCGTCAGGAGGGCAAGAAGTTCGACGAGGATGCCTTCGGCAAGACACCTAAGTTTGCCGGACGACCCGACGACGCAAAGATAGCGGGCGACGAGCCTGCTGCCGACAAGAAGGATGCCAAGCCGACAGAGCGCATCGCCGTAAACGGTAAGAGCGCCGCCGACAGCATCATGGCACAGGAAAAGAAGGCGGCTCAGGACACGACCTGGATGAAAAACGCATACGTGCCGGTGACAAGCTTTATACACACCTTGAAGTTCGACAACTACAGCCGTACTTATATCGCCTATCAGACACCTGCCGACTACTATCTGAACGAATACTACACGGCGGGAAAATACGAGGGCGACTCCATCTACGACAACACCAAGCACTGGGAGATGAAGAACACCTTAGCGCTGGCTACGCTGGAGGGATTCAGCAAGTGGGCTAAGGCGGGACTGAAGGCTTTCGTGAGCTACGACCTGCGCCACTTCGAGTTGCCTGACACCGAGGGCGGCGTGATGAAATACAACGAGCACTCGGTGAGTGTGGGCGGACAGTTGAGCAAGCGACAGGGCAAGCTGCTGCATTATAATGCCGTGGCCGAAATCGGTGTGGCCGGCGAGGATGCAGGAACACTGGCGGTCGACGGCGACGTGGACGTGAACATCCCCTTCCTCGGCGACACATTGTCGGTCATCGGTAGTGGTTTCTTCCACAGAATCACTCCTTCGTTCTACTTCCGCAACTATCACGGTCGTCACTTCTGGTGGGAGAACGACCTCGACAAGATTATCCACACACGCATCATGGGAACGCTGAAGTTTGCCAAGACAAAGACGATGCTCAGAGTGGCTGTGGACGAGATAAAGAACTATGCCTACCTGAGCCAGAGCTACAACGTGACGGACAACAACCAGCCGGCACGTACTGGAGTAATGGTGCAGGCCAAGCAGAGCGGGAGCCCCGTCAACCTGCTGACAGCCCAGTTGTTCCAGGACGTGAGATGGGGAATACTGAACTGGGAGAACGTCATTACCTATCAGCACTCGAGCAAGACGGACGTCATCCCCGTGCCTGCGCTCAACGTGTACAGCAACCTGTATCTGAAATTCCCTGTGGTGAAGGTGCTCAACATCGACCTGGGTGCCGACGTGAGATACTTCACAAGCTATGAGGCCCCCGACTATTCGCCTGCGCTGAGTCAGTACACCGTACAGGACAATGGCGACAAGAATGTGAAAGTGGGCAACTACCCCATCGTCAACGTCTATGCCAACGTGCACATCAAGCATACACGTTTCTTCGTAATGATGACACACGTCAACAAGGGTTCGGGCGACAAGAACTATTTCTTCGTGCCCCACTATCCGCTCAATGGCAGCGTGTTCCGATTCGGTGTTAGCTGGAACTTCTTCAATTGATGATTGCAACAAATTCGATAAAGGCCTGGTTTTTGGCAGCGCGCCCCAAAACGCTGTCGGCTGCGGCTGTACCCGTACTGATAGCCATCGCACTCGCTATGCGCGACTGCTATCTGATGGAAACAGTTGGCGATGTTGCACAGCCTCACATCCTGTACATACCAGCCCTACTGTGTCTGCTCTTCGCATGGGTGATGCAGATTGACTCCAACTTCGTGAACGACTACTTCGACTTTAAACGGGGAAATGACGACGAGACCCGATTAGGCCCCAAGAGGGCCTGCGCCGAAGGATGGATCACCGAACGCGCCATGAAGACGGGCATCATCGTGACCACGCTCCTTGGATGCGCCATCGGTCTGCCACTCGTCATCTACGGAGGAATGGCCATGATATGGGTGGGAGTGGCCTGCGTAGCGTTCTGCTTCCTCTACACCACAACCTTCAGCTACCACGGCATGGGCGACATACTGGTGCTGCTGTTCTTTGGCATCGTACCGGTGTGCTGCACCTATTATGTCATCATGCCCGAGGGCTACAAGACAGTAAGTACTGAGGTGGTGATGGCCGCTATCGCCTGCGGACTGGTGGTGGACACACTCTTGGTGGTGAACAACTTCCGCGACAGAGACAACGACCGCGAGGCTGGCAAACGCACACTCATCGTCAAGTTAATCGACAGATGGGACGAGAAGAGTGCACTCTGGCTCTATCTGCTCTTGGGGTATGTGCCCCTCGCCATCATGATGGGCATGGGAATCCACGATGCCGTAGTGCGCGACACCTCTACCTTCGCCCTCCCCCTCTATGCCGTCTACGCCGGCATGCACCATACTACCTACCGGCAGCTGAAAGCCATCAACCACGGCAGGGAACTCAACAGGGTGTTAGGAAGTACGGCACGCAATATTTTCATCTATGGACAAATCGTTTTCCTGACCATCGTCCTGGGATTCGCATTGGAAATATAATGAGGAGAAAAAGCAATGATACAACAAGTAAGTATGGAAATCATGGAGTTTGTGGAAACACAGATTCTGCCAAAATATACAGAGTTCGGTGAAAGCCACGGACTCAGACACGTCAACAGGGTGATCAAGAACTCTCTGGAGTTGGCACGCATCACGGGTGCCGACATCAACATGGTGTATGTCGTGGCTGCCTACCACGACCTGGGAATGAGCGGACCGAGAGCTATCCACCACATCACGAGTGGAAAGATTCTCATGGCAGATGCCCGGCTGAAGCGATGGTTCTCCCAAGACCAGATAAAGATCATGAAAGAGGCGGTGGAAGACCACAGGGCCTCGTCAAGCCGTCAGCCCAGAAGCATCTACGGCAAAATCGTGGCTGAAGCCGACCGCGACATCGACACCCACGAGATCTTCCTCCGTGCCATCCTCTATGCCAAGGAAAACAATCCCGGTAAAGACAAGGAACAAATATGGGAACTCTTCGCCCACCACATGGACGAGAAGTACTCAGTACATGGATACATCAAACTCTGGATTCCCAACTCGCCCAACGAGAAGGAACTGAAAATGCTGCGCGACATCATCGAGGACAAAGCGCTGCTAAGACAGGAATTCGACAAGATTTACGAGAGCATTCTCTGAAGTCAAGGAGAATTCTATGGAGTTAAAACAAAGGCTATCCTAACTCAAGAATTATTCTGAATGAGATATTTGATTCGAGCCAATAATTTTTAAGTCAAGAATTAGAGAATTTGAGAAGCATTCCTGACAAAAATAAAATATTCCAGTCTCTTCTTCCCCTTTATCTTCTTAACAAAAAATCGCCTTAAATGGTTACTATTTCAATTAAAATTAGTAACTTTGCACTCAAATATAAAAAAGATAAAGATTAGGATGAAAAAAATGTTATTTACGCTGCAATTACTGCTGTTCGCAGTTATTGCACAGGCACAACTGCTTAGCCCTGTAAAATTCACCAGTCAGTTGAAAACTAACGGAACAGCAGTTGCAGAGATTGTATTCAGCGGAAAGATTCAACCAGGATGGCACGTCTACTCTACAGGTTTGGGAAGCGACGGACCTATCTCGGCAACCTTCAACGTCAACAAAATGGAAGGCGTAGAACTCGTCGGCAAACTGCAGGCACGAGGCAACGAGGTGTCGAAATACGACAATATGTTCGGCATGAAGCTGCGTTTCTTCGAAGGAAGCGCCACTTTCGTGCAGAAGGTAAAATTCACTGCTGCTCAGTATGTTATCGACGCATACTTGGAATACGGAGCCTGCAACGACCAGAGCTGTCTGCCTCCTTCAGAGGTCAACTTCAAGCACACAGGCAAGGCGCCTGCCATAGACAGCAAGGCTGCTCTGGAAGCCAAGACCGACAACAAGCAAGACGCTGCAATGGCAGCCAAGGCCAAAGCCGACTCTATCGCCATGATGCAGGCTGCCTTGACCGACACCGCACAGCAGAACACCTTGGACAGCGCAGCCCTGGCTCAAGCTGCCGAACAGCTCGACACCAAGGCGCTGTGGCAACCCGTAGTGAAAGAGCTGCAGACGTTCGGAGGCGCCAACGACATAGCCAACCACTCACTCATCTATATCTTCCTGATGGGACTGGTGGGCGGACTCCTCGCGCTGGTGATGCCTTGCATTTGGCCAATCATTCCCATGACGGTGAGTTTCTTCCTGAAACGTGCCAAGAACGACAAGAAGAAGGGCGTTCGCGATGCCTGCACTTACGGACTCAGCATCGTGGTTATCTATCTGACTCTGGGTCTCGCCGTCACAGCCATCGCAGGTCCAAGCACACTCAACGCCCTGTCTACAAGTGCCGTATTCAACATCATTCTCTTCGTACTCTTGGCTGTGTTCGCCTTCTCATTCTTCGGATGGTTTGAAATCAAACTGCCCGACCGCTGGGGCAACGCCGTAGACAACAAGGCATCGAGCACCACTGGACTGATATCCATCTTCCTCATGGCCTTCACACTTGTACTGGTGTCTTTCTCGTGCACAGCACCTATCATCGGACTGCTGTTGGTTCAGACGGTGACATCGGGCGACTGGCTGGCTCCTACCGTGGGCATGCTGGGATTCGCCCTGGCACTCGCCCTGCCCTTCACCCTCTTCGCACTCTTCCCATCATGGCTTAAGTCGGCTCCAAAGTCTGGCTCATGGATGGAAACCATCAAGATCGTACTGGGATTCGTCGAACTGGCGTTCTCACTGAAGTTCCTCTCTGTAGCCGACCTGGCTTACGGCTGGCACATCTTGGACCGCGAGGTGTTCCTGTCGCTCTGGATAGTCATCTTCGGCGCCCTGGGTCTCTACCTCATCGGTAAGTTGAAGTTCCAGGTGGACGCCATCGGAGGCGAGATAGACAAGCCTATGCCCGTTCCCTGCATCATGCTGGGTCTGTGCTCGCTGGCCTTCGCCGTGTATATGGTTCCAGGACTCTGGGGCGCTCCTTGCAAGGCGGTAAGTGCCTTCGCTCCTCCTATCAACACGCAGGACTTCAATCTGAACACTAAGACCGTAGAGCCTGCCTACAAGGACTACGAGATGGGAATGGCTGCTGCCAAGGCTCAGGGCAAACCCGTGCTGATAGACTTCACAGGATTCGGCTGCGTGAACTGCCGCAAGATGGAAGCTTCGGTATGGACCGACGCCAACGTGGCTGACAAACTGACCAAAGACTACGTGCTCATCTCGCTCTATGTGGACGACAAGACACCTTTGCCACAGCCTATGGAAGTGACTTTCAACGGCGAGAAGCGCACCCTGCGAACCATCGGCGACAAGTGGAGCTATCTGCAGGCAAGCAAGTTTGGTGCCAACGCTCAGCCCTTCTACGTGGCTGTCGACAACGACGGCAATCCGCTCACCGCAGCTTTCAGCTTCAAGGAAGACGTAAACGCATATCTTGAGTTCCTGAATAAGGGACTCGACAACTACAGAAAGTAAAACTCGAGTAAAATAAATAAAACTATGAACAGTAGAAAAGAAATTCCAGTCCTGTTGCTTACAGGCTATTTAGGCAGTGGAAAGACAACACTACTCAACAAGATTTTGGCTAACCAGAAAGGCATCAAGTTTGCAGTCATCGTCAACGATATCGGCGAGGTGAACATCGATGCTGCCCTCATAGAACAAGGAGGCGTGGTAGGAAAGAAAGACGACTCGCTCGTGGCTCTGCAAAACGGATGCATCTGCTGTACGCTGAAGATGGATCTCGTGGAACAGCTCAAGGAAATCGTCGACATGCAGAAGTTCGACTACATTGTCATTGAGGCAAGCGGCATCTGCGAGCCTGCGCCTATCGCACAGACCATCTGCTCGATTCCTACTCTCGGACCACAATACGTCAAGAACGGAGTGCTGAAACTCGACAGCATCGTTACCGTTGTGGACGCTCTGAGAATGAAAGACGAGTTTGCAGGCGGCGACGACCTGATGAAGGACAACATCGACGAGGAAGATCTGGCGTCGCTCGTCATCCAGCAGATAGAGTTCTGCAACATCATCCTGCTCAACAAGGCTGCTGAGGTGGAACCCAAAGACCTCGACAAACTGAAGCACATCATCAAAGCCATACAGCCAAAGGCTGAAATCTTCGAGTGCAACTACGGCGACGTAGACCTCGACAAGATTGTCAACACACGTAAGTTTGACTGGGAAACCGTGGCCACATCGGCTGGATGGATCCAGGAGATTGAGGCAGAACGCAACGAAGATCATCACGATCACGATGATGACGACGATGAGCACGAGCATCATCATCACGACCACGACCATCACCATCATCATCACCACGACGATGAGGGAGAGGCTGAGGAATACGGCATCGGCACCTTCGTGTACTACAGCCGCAAACCTTTCGACCTGGGACTCTTCGACGACTTCGTGGCACGCAAATGGCCACGCGACGTGGTAAGAGCCAAGGGAATCTGCTACTTTGCCGACGAGAGAGACATGTGCTACGTGTTCGAACAGGCTGGAAGACAGAAGACCGTGAAGCAGGCTGGACAATGGATAGCCACCATGCCTAAAGACCAACTTGACGAGTTGCTGGCACGTGAGGAACAGCTCAGAAAGGAATGGGACGACAAGGTGGGCGACAGAATGATCAAGATCGTATTCATCGGTCAGCATCTGCAGAAAGAGGCCATCTGCAAGGAATTGGACAAATGCCTCGTGGATTAAGTCGACACACAGCAGAAAAATTACATAAATACGCAACTGAACTTCAGCAAGTTCGGAAGTTAAACACAACATAATACGCAACAAAAAGAAACAGCATGAAGATTGATTTTAGACCAGCTTTCATGAAAGACTTTGACGGTTGCTGGACGGTCATCAACGAAGCCAGAGAACAGATGATCAAGTCGGGACGTCACCAGTGGACAGAGCAATATCCTGCCTACAAGGACATCCTGGCAGACATCAACAACGGCAATGCCTATGTGCTCACCGTGAACGACCAGATAGCCGTTTACGGAGCGGTGGTGCTGAACGGAGAACCTGCCTACGAGTTTCTCAAAGGAAAATGGCTCACCAACAGCAACTATTACGTCATACACCGGTTCGCAACCCTGCCCAAACTGCAGAGAGAGGGATACGCACGCATTTTCATCAACAAGGTGTGCAGCCTGTGCGAAGTGGAGCACGTGCCCAGCATCAAGGTGGACACCAACTACGACAACCTGCCCATGGTGAGCCTGCTCTCGTCTATGGGATTCTGCCTTTGTGGACAGGTGAGCTATGGAGAGAGAGGGCTGAGATTCGCCTTTGAAAAAATCACCATGCGGCCCAAAGAGCATAGATAAAAAGAAGAAACTCCAAAAAATTCAGGAGAAAGAAATACAACGATGATCAGCAAGAACAAGATAAAATATATCAAGTCGCTCGAACTGAAGAAAAACCGCAACAAGGAAGGTAAGTTCGTGGCTGAAGGACACAAGGTGGTGGACGACCTCTTAGTACTGCAGCCAGCATCGCTTATTGTGGCTACCGAAGAATGGCTCAAAGACAAAAGCATTGACCCAAGGACGGAAGTGGTCACGGTAAGCGAGGAGGAACTCAGAAAGGTGAGCTTCCTGCAGCATCCGCAACAGGTGCTCGCCGTCTTTGACCAAAGGGAAAACAGAGACTTCGCTTCTGCCAACATCGACTTCAACTGTCTGAACCTTGCCCTCGATGGAGTGCAGGACCCGGGCAACCTGGGAACCATCATCCGCATCGCCGACTGGTTTGGCATAGAGAACATTTACTGTTCGCCCGAAACTGCCGATGTGTATAATCCCAAGGTGGTGCAAGCCACGATGGGAAGCATCGCCAGAGTGAAGGTCCTGTATGGCGACCTGATGGCGCTGTTCGCCTCGCTGCCTGCCGACGTGCCTGTCTACGGTACCCTGCTCGACGGTGAGGACATCTATGCACAACAGCTCGACAACCGTGGATTCATCATCATGGGAAACGAGGGAAAAGGCATCTCGCCCGAACTCACCCAGAGGGTGAACCGCAGGCTGCTCATCCCCAACTTCCCTCCAGAAAGACCTACTGCCGACAGTCTGAACGTAGCAATAGCCACGGCCATCACCTGCTCGGAATTCAGAAGACAAGGAAGGAGATGAAACTAATGTTTAGTGTTTAATGTGCAGAAAGGTTGTTATCCCACAATTAAACACTAAACATTAAACATTTAACACTAAGCATTCAATGAAACTATGAAGATAAATGATTTGATAAAGCATCGCAGTGTAACTGCCTGCATGAAAGAAGCTTACAGTCTGATGACTGGCAATGTGAAGAACCTGCTGAAAAGTACATGGTGGGCTTTTATGATCTATGCATTCATGGTGGCATTCATGGTTTACCTGCGCACACCCAACAAGATGCTTCACGACTGGGGCGAGGAAAACATGATGCTGTCGTTCTGCCTGCAGACGGTCGTTTACTTGGGTGTCATCGTGGCGGCTTTCCTCATGGGAGCAGCAGCATGGCGCTGGCTGACCGACAAACCTTTTGGCAGAATGTTGAAGCGGTTTACTACGATTTATCTCGCTTCGGCTGTCGTCAGTTTCGTCATCACATTCGCCGCAACGTTTGCCCTAACTTACTTTTACCTTACGGCATTTCTCACAGCCTCAGGCTCGGCTGCTACGGCAGATTCGGCAACAGGCTCGCCCTCGCTCCTCATCATCGTGCTCTTTGCACTCGCCATCGTCGCTGCCACCGCCCTCTGCATGGCGGTGAGTCTGCCTTTCGCCTATCTCACTCCCAAATACATGTTGCAGGAAAAGGGTGAGAAATTACGCCCCTGGAAATCATTCAAGTGCGGATTCCGCCACATGGGTTCCATCTTCAAGATGGGTTTCCTGGGCTGTCTTGTCATCCTGGTGGCAGGTATCCTGATCTACATTCCTCTCGCCATCCTGATAGGCGCACAGGTATCGGCACAGATGGGCACTCTCGAAGGCGACCCGGTAGGAACGCCCTCCTACTTCACCTTCCTCTTCATCGTCGTGACAGCTCTCCTACTGTTCATCTTCGCATACATCCTGCACTGGTTGTTTATCTCGTACATCTATCTCTATGGCAGTATAGAGAACGACGAAATGAAGAAAACTGAAATGCTAAATGCTAAATGCTAAAAATCATTCAACATAAAAAAGACATAGACATGAAACAAACCAGACTGCTATTCATCGACCGCGACGGAACCTTGATTCAGGAGCCGGAAGATGAACAGATTGACAGCTTCGAGAAGCTTGTCTTCACCAAGGGCGTGATGAGAAACCTCAGTTTCATTGCCCAACACACAGACTATCAGCTCGTCATGGTGAGCAACCAGGACGGATTAGGCACCGACTCCTTCCCGGAAAACACTTTCTGGCCTGTGCACAACTTCATCATCCAGACACTGGAAAGTGAGGGAATCCACTTCGAGGAGCAGCTGATAGACCGCCATTTCCCTGAGGACAACTCGCCCATGAGAAAGCCTGGCACCGGCATGCTGGCCCACTATATTGACAATCCAGAATACGACTTGGCCAACAGCTATGTCATCGGCGACCGTGAAACCGACGCTCAGCTGGCCGAGAACCTGGGATGCAAGAGTCTGATACTGGGCAAAGACGGCATGGCCTGGGACAAGATAGCCGAAATTCTCTTTGCCGGCGACCGCATCGCCGAGGTAAAACGCACCACCAAGGAGACTGACATATATATAAAGGTGAACCTCGACGGTTCGGGCCACTGCGACATCTCCACAGGACTGGGCTTCTTCGACCACATGTTGGAGCAGATAGGAAAGCACGGAATGATGGACCTCACCATCCACACCAAGGGTGACCTCTACGTGGATGAGCACCACACCATCGAAGATACAGGCATCGCACTGGGCGAATGTCTGCTTCAGGCATTGGGCAACAAGAGAGGCATCGAGAGATATGGCTACTGTCTGCCTATGGACGACTGCCTGTGTCAGGTGGCTCTCGACTTTGGTGGACGCCCCTGGCTCGTTTGGGACGCTGAGTTCCATCGCGAGAAAGTAGGCGAAATGCCCACCGAGATGTTCAAGCACTTCTTCAAGAGTCTGAGCGATGCTGCCAAGATGAACCTCAACATCAAGGCAGAAGGCGAGAACGAACACCACAAGATAGAAGGTATCTTCAAGGCACTCGCACGATCACTCAAGATGGCAGTGAAGCGAGATATCTATCACTTCGAACTGCCTTCATCGAAGGGAATGCTGTAAAAAAAAGAAGAACAAGCAGAAAGAATGCTGTAAAAAAATGCCAAAAAATTTGGCTGCATCAGAAGAAAGCAGTATCTTTGCAAATACATAAGGGTCGTTTCGGTTAGATTGGGATACTCATCACATTACAAATTATGAAACCGAGAAGACTTCTCTTGCCTATGGCGGGCCACAATAAGCCGGACTTCGTTCGGTGAAGCTGCAAAGCCGGTGGATTACAAAAGCGGGGGGCTCTCAAACTTATTGCTAAGTTCGGAGTTTCATCACATCATCGGGCGACCCTTTTCTTTTCATTCTTAGAACTTTGTCATTGAATACTCTCATCATTCTTTGAACAATATTCAACATCATAGAAAACATTCATCAACATTTTAAATTCATACGAATATCACATCATGTTTAGCGGAATCATAGAAAACATGGCTACTGTCGTGGCTGTGAAAAGGGACAAGGAGAATATCAACCTTACACTGGAATGCCCGTTTGCTGGCGAGTTGAGTATCGACCAGAGTGTGGCGCACAATGGAGTATGCCTCACGGTCGTGGCTTTAGAAGGCAACACCTATACAGTTACTGCCATGAAGGAAACACTCGACCGTTCCAACCTCGGACTGCTGAAAGAGGGAGACAAGGTGAATGTGGAACGTTCTATGATGCTCAACGGCAGGCTCGACGGACACATCGTACAGGGACACGTAGACCAGACTGCCACCTGTATTAACAAACGTGATGCTGATGGTTCCACCTACTATACTTTCGAATACAGACTCGACCGCGAGATGGCTCGCAAGGGCTACTTCACTGTCGACAAGGGTTCGGTCACTGTCAATGGTGTGTCGCTCACTGTCTGTGAGCCTACCGACAACACCTTCACCGTGGCTATCATTCCCTATACTCACGACCACACCAACTTCTGCAACATAGAAGTGGGAACCGTTGTCAACATCGAGTTCGACATCCTGGGCAAATACATCGCACGCCTGCAGGCAGTATCGAAAGACTGATAAATCTCTCTATCCTCACTCTGCTTAAAAGGCAAGGCAAGGCAAACAAAAAGGGATATAAAAACAAAGGGATATAAAAACAAAGGGATATAAAAAAATGAAGTTAGCTTCACTCGTCATGGAAGCTAACTTCATTTTTTTTATTCCAGATACTCGGTCTTATCCTCGATGCCTGCTTCGGCAAGAGCCTCCTTGCGTTCTACACACGTACCGCACTTTCCGCAATGCTTCTCGCCACCCTTATAGCAACTCCAGGTCTCAGTGTAGTCTATTCCCAAACGCTTGCCTATACGGGCAATGTCCGCCTTGGTGATGTTGGTATAAGGAGCTGACACGTGCACATCGACAAAGGTTCCTGCCTGGGCAGCCCGGTCGATGGCAGAGATAAACTCCGGACGGCAGTCGGGATAAATAGTGTGGTCGCCTCCATGATTGGCTATCAACACCTTCTTCAGGTTGTTGCTCTCAGCTATGCCGATGGCAATGCTCAGCATGATGCCGTTGCGGAAAGGCACCACCGTCGACTTCATGTTCTCGTCGGCATAATGTCCTTCTGGAATAGCATCGGCGCCTTCTAAGAGCGAGCTCTTGAAATACTGATGCATAAAACCCAAGTCGATGGTGATGTGCTTGATGCCCAAACGCTCACAGTGCATCTTGGCATAAGGAATCTCACGCTCGTTATGGTTGCTGCCATAGTTGAAACTGATACCCAAGGCTATCTCGTCTTTTTTATCGTAGAGCAGCGTGATGCTGTCCATACCGCCGCTCACAATGATTACAGAATCCTTCATTTTGTATTTGAATTTATTATTTATAAAAAATCATATTGCAATCCAATATTAGCAAAATCTGCGTAATCCACGAAATCTTCGTGCACACTTATCCGAACAGACTGCGGAGCGCCTCTTCCACCTTCCTCACAGGATGGATGGTGATGCTGTACTTCGACCTGTCGAGCGAATGATAGTTGTAACGGGGAATGATGATGTCATGAAAGCCCAACTTCTCGGCTTCGGCGATGCGCTGCTCGATGCGGCTCACCGGACGAACCTCACCACTCAAACCTACTTCGCCAGCCATACACCAGCCAGCCTCGATAGGCGTGTCCACATTACTGCTCAATACGGCGGCTATCACACTGAGATCCATCGCCAGGTCTGTGACACGCAGTCCGCCTGCTATGTTCAGGAACACGTCCTTCTGCATCAGTTTGAAGCCTACCCTCTTCTCGAGCACAGCCAAAAGCATGTTGAGCCGACGCTGGTCGAAGCCCGTTGCCGAGCGCTGTGGTGTGCCATAGGCAGCGGTAGATACAAGCGCCTGCGTCTCGACCAGGAAAGGACGGACGCCCTCGATGGCACTGCTGATTGCCACTCCCGACAAACCGTCATGATCGTCGGTAAGCAAGAGCTCCGAAGGATTGCTCACCTGTCGGAGTCCACCCTGCTGCATCTCGTAGATACCTAACTCTGAGGTACTTCCGAATCGGTTTTTGATACTGCGCAGGATGCGATACATATAATGCTGGTCACCCTCAAACTGAACCACCGTGTCGACAATATGTTCCAGAATCTTCGGTCCAGCCAAGGTTCCCTCCTTATTTATATGTCCGATAAGGATGACAGGAATGCCGCTTGTCTTGGCAAACCTCAACAAGGCAGCTGCGCACTCACGCACCTGGGAGATACTGCCTGGCGAGCTCTCCACCTCGTCGGTAGCAATCGTCTGTATGGAGTCTATTACCACCAGTCCGGGAGCCTGTTCCTGTATATGCGTGAAGATTTTCTCCAACGATGTCTCGCAAAGAATAGACACATTGTCGAGCGAGGCCCTGCCAGCAGCACTCTCATCGCCCACCGATGCAGAAGCCAGCCGGTCAGCACGCAGTTTAATCTGATGGGCACTCTCCTCGCCGCTCACATACATCACTTTCATGTCGGGCAGATGAAGAATGGTCTGAAGTGTGAGTGTACTCTTTCCGATGCCCGGCTCACCGCCCAAGAGCGTGATACTGCCAGGAACCAGTCCTCCACCCAGCACACGGTTCAGCTCACCATCGTGCATATCAATGCGCGGCTCATCATGAGCAGAAATATCGCGCAGACGTACAGGCCTTGCTCCCCCATCGCTGTGATTACCGCCAAACATCGTGGCAGCACCTCCATGCCGCATGCTCATGCCAGCGTTGCGGGCTGCCTGGGAGCCGGTATCATTGGCTATACGAATCTCCTTGAACGTATTCCATTGTCCACAACTCGGGCACTTGCCTATCCATTTCGACGACTCCTGACCACAGTTGCTGCAAACATAAGCTATCTTGTCTTTTGCCATATTCTGATGAGTATTAAAATCAAGGACAAAGGTACATTATTTTTTCACTTTCGCCAAATATTCGCCACACTTTCACATCAAAAGGTTACATTTTGCAAAGCCGATATTACATTACCAGCCTCTTTGATAAAAAAAATCCTTAAAAGAACACCAAAATTTGCAACATTCAGTTATTTTTCATACCTTTGCCTACAGTTTCAGCAGAGTCGACTTCAAATGAGTAAAACGCCTAAAAGGCAACACCCACGACAGTTGGCACAAAGTCTAAAACACAAGTCCTGTTCATCATTGTCATAGAGAACAATAAACAGACAGAACGAACGAGACAGATTACAACAAAGAACATTCTATTCATAATATAGAGAGAAATTAAATAACTAATAATAAAAACGTTAGGTAAAATGAAAATCGAAGATTTTAACTTTGCCGGTCACAAGGCAATCGTACGCGTTGATTTCAACGTGC
>OLFZ01000414.1_pt1 | contig 47427 bp, 36 predicted proteins | sample 1604861 | NCBI WGS metagenome assembly OLFZ01 (sample SAMEA3888895, study PRJEB22519) | human gut metagenome | biome: human gut; feature: human-associated habitat; material: faeces | place: Denmark | collected 2011 | reverse complement strand
GATTTTCCGTATATTCGCCTCCTTATCCCCGAATTATGGGCGTAAGTCACATGGTTATGGAGATATATCTATCTTTTAATGGGGAGAACAGCCGGCAAATATCTGATGGAAAAGCCCCACAAAACACAGGAAAATAGCCACACAACAGTCTGATACACAATAATTATTGGATAAACGTGGTCCGCTCCTGCGGACAGCAAGTTGTGTTTTCGTTAAACGAAAACCGGACGGTTTAACGGCGGAAACGCCGCCAAACCGTACCCTCCCCAAAAGCTCCGGAGTCGCTTTTTTACATTCGTACACTCGTCAGGACATTTGTCGCTTTTCTTATTTTATATAGGCTGTTAAATTTATGTATCATTGAAAATGAAAAAGAAAAAGAAAGCAGGTACGTCCTTCCTCAAATTGTTGGAATCACGTACCGACCACTTCAAGGCCTTGGGCAAGCACAAGACCGCCGGCAACTATTCATGCGCGTTAAAACATTTCATGCAGTTCCGACAGGAGAAAGACATAGCGTTGGAGGAGCTGACCTCCGGCACGATGAAGGATTTCCAGACCCATCTTATCGGGAAAGGGCTGAAAATGAATACCATATCATTGTACAACAGGATATTGAAGGCGGTCTACAATTATGCCTTGGATGAGGAAATCATCCAGGAGGACAAACGGCCTTTCCGGAAAGTGTTCACGGGAGTGGAAAAGACACGCAAACGGACATTGGGAAAGGAGGCGTTGAAGAAGATAGTCAGGGCTGATTTAAGAGGTGACGCATCACTGGAGTTCGCACGCGACATGTTCCTCTTCAGCATCTATATGCAGGGGATGGCTTTTGTGGACATCGCCCGCTTGCACAAGTCCCAGATAAAGAACAGATGCCTTGTTTACCGGAGAAGCAAGACCAACCAGTGCCTGAAAATCGTCATCCAGCCTTGTGCCCGGGAGATCATAGACAAATGGATGATGGATGACAAGGATAGCCCTTACCTGTTCCCTATTCTGTATAACCCTTTGAAAAAGCAGGAGGTCAGATACGACACTGCCCTCCGGACTCAGAATAAAAGGTTGGAGAGGCTCGCCTCACGGCTAAAGATGGAGGAACCGTTCTGTTCATATGTGGCCCGGCATACATGGGCCTCGCTTGCCAAATGGTCGGGTGTGAATGACATCGTCATTTGCGAGGCCATGGGGCACAACAATCTTGCGACCACCTCTATCTATCTGGCTTCGTTGGACCCTAACGTGATTGCGGCAGCCAACCGGAAAACGCTTTCCGTGTTCATGAAGTGGAGGATATAGATTTGAATTCAGAAAAGAAAAATGGAGAATAAACAAAAAAATATAATTTACCCTTTTACGTAACGTTAAAAAAATGGTATTTTTGCGTTAAATGAAAGTTCTTCCTCTTTTTAAGAGGAGGATTTTATTACGTAAGAATACCGTTCTCCCTCTTTTTAAGAGGAGGATAATAGTTTGTAATAATCTTAAATACAAGCTATTATATAGTGAATCTCATATGGTATATCTTGAATGATTATATAACAAACTGTAATCGAAAGAAAATATGAATACAAAAAACAACAAACCGCAAGGCTTGCTTTATTTGGAGGAACATATTGCCTGTAAGAACTACCTTATTGGCGACCGTGCCTTGTTTGAAACAATCAAGCTGGAAACAGGAAAATTGTTTATCAGAGAGTCCGTGGACCGCTCAACCCTTGTGTTCCTTCTATCAGGGAAAATCCGCATTTCCACAAAGAATGTGGTGAACCGGGAGATAGAGGCCGGCAAAATGTTTCTTGTGACCGCCGGAGACAGCTTCTACGGTAGGGCCGTCACGGATGTCACCTTGCTCAGATGCTCCTTCACACAGGAGATAGCCCTTTGCAACAAGTTTGCCTTGAAAAAACTGCAAAGGTATGTTTCCTGCGAGGAATCGGAGAACAATCCCGACATAGCCCTGCTTGCCATCCACCCGCTGTTGCAGCAGGAACTTGAACTGACCTCTTCGATTATGGAGAAAGGTTTGTTGTGTGCCCATTATCAGCGTCTCAAACAGGATATCATATTTATGGAGCTCAGGGGATTATACAAGAGAGAAGAGCTTGTCCGAATGTTTGCCCCATTGATCGGTGCGGATGACGATTTCAAAAGCAGGGTGTTGGAAATATATCCGAGGATCAGCACGATAAAAGAGCTGATAGTGGAACTTCAGATGTCCCATGCCACTTTTAATCGGAAATTCCACAAATTCTTCAATATTTCCCCCAAGCAATGGCTGATACAAAAAAAGAAGGAAAAACTGTTCAGGGATATTGTCATGACAAACCTACCCATAGCGGAAATTGCGGAGAAATACGGTTTCACGGTCAATTATGTGACTTCGTTTTGCAAGGAACATTTCGGGAAAACGCCAACGAAACTTAGACAAGAACATTCCCCCCAATAATAAACGACGTATACTTTCTGCTAATTTCTTCTCATAAGCAATATATAATAAGGTAGGAGTTCCATATAATATTAAAGTGAGCCATTTTTGTAGATTTTCGAGCAACTTTTATAGATGCTTTTTTGATATAATCGTCTACCTTTGCAGACGAAAATCAAGGGGTTGACTATGGAGTTCCTCCTCTTAAAAAGAGGAAGCCCCGTCTAAGACGAACTGAATATTTGTGTATAAGGCTAAAAATAAGGCGGTAATTGATGTATATGAAGTGCGATCCAGATATTGATTCGACATCTGCTTTTCCCGAATTAGGACAGGCGTACGGTTGTTCCCCGATGGTACGGACAATACGAGTCATTCCGTAAGACTTACGGGTAAGGCTAAGTTCGCACACGATAAACGGGAGATCGCACTTCGCAAGTACGAGGATGCTGTCCGGCTCTATGCCACGACCGATATATCGGTGCGCCAGATTGCAAAAGAATGCCATGTGTCGGAAGGAGGCTTTCAAGCTCATCTGCACCGTTGGCATCGCCCGTTGATGTTGGTGCGGTATGGGGTTGACCTCAAAGGGAGAAATCCGAAAGAGGTGAAGTTAGGTTCGAAGAGAGGCCAACGGCATATCACACGTGAGAAATACGCTCCGGCGGTCGAGGCTTGCAAAAGCACCGATTACATTCAGTTCTGCATTTCTGCGATAGCCCGGGAGTTCGGTCTGAACGAAACCGGATTGGGCAGTCAGCACCTACGCTTTTACCATCGCCGGTTGCTCGTGAACAAGGAGTCCGAGAGGGAGCAGGCGAAACAGCGGAAAAAGAAAGGGTTGATGTCCGGCAACGGGCGTACCCGTGATCCGCTTCCCGAAACGGTGGAAAAATACAGTGAGACCATCCGCCTGTATGAGACCACGGGCGAAAGCCTGAAATCGATAGCCGCCCGCTTGGGACTGGTTTACAACAGCGTCGGAGGTTATGTGCGTCGGCACTATCCCGAACTGATACGCAGGCATGAAGCGTTGGTGGCGAAAGAGAGAGAATCGGGAACCGAATAGTGATAGAAACGAATATAAAACATAACAAATAGAATGAAGAAAAAACTTTTCTGCTTGATGTGCATGATATGTTTGTTTACATGTACTGCCGCATGGGGACAGGACGTTGCCTTGAAAACGAACGGGCTGTTCTGGCTGACCACCACGCCTAACGTGGGTGTGGAAGTGGCGCTCAGCCCGAAATACACGCTGGAGCTGGCAGGAGCCTACAACCCTTGGACGTTCAAAGACGACAAGAAGATGCGTTTCTGGCTGGTGCAGCCGGAACTGAAGTACTGGCTCTGTGAAAAATTTGAAGGCCACTTCGTCGGCCTGCACCTGCACGGTGCCCAGTATTACGGCGGATTCAAGAAAAAACGCTACGACGGCTATCTGGCAGGGGGCGGTTTCACCTACGGATACGACTGGATTCTTTCCCCGCGCTGGAACTTGGAGGCCGCTATCGGCATCGGCTATGCCCGCCTGTGGTACAAGGAGAGCCCCCGGACCATTTGCGAGAAATGTCACGAGGACAAGACAAAGAACTATTTCGGTCCCACAAAGGCTGCCATCTCATTGATTTACACTTTCTAAAAGTTGAACAGACATGAAATCGAAGATACAATATATTACATTGCTCGCTGCCTCTGCCGGTATGCTTGTCGGTTGCGCCTCCCAGCGTCAGGCGGGAAGCGGTATAACGGTTACGCCAGAGGCTTGCGTACTGGTTCCCGAAGACGGGCGGAACGCCGATATGGACGTGGTGTTCCATGTACCGGACAACTATTTCACCAAGCGCAGCCGCCTGGTCATCACACCACAGCTCATGGTGGGCGACACGGTGAAGGAGGAATACCTGCCGCTCGTGGTGGACGCACCTATCTATAAGAAGAAACTCAAACGCCGTGAGGTGTTGGAGAACTATACCGACACGCTCGCCGGCGGCATCCGCAAGGTGGAAAACACGTCCGCCGCATTCGAACTACCCTACAGCGAGAGCGTCGTACTGCCTGCCGGGATCGATACGGCCCATGTGGTGGCAGTGGTCTCCACCGACGGCTGTGGCGAGTGCACCGGTATCGATACTATCGAGGTGGCATCCATCGGACGCCCGTCGCTCTACATCCAATGGATAGAACCGAAGTTCGTGGTGCGCCCGAAAGTGGTGGACGGCAAGGGCGAGGCTCGTCTGGCTTTCGAGATTAATAAATACGATATCAACATGGGGCTGGGCAACAACCGCTCCGAGCTGGAAGCCATGCTCGAAATCCTGACTCCGGTGCTGAAAGACACGCTGGCCACGGTGAACTCGTTTACTATCAGCGGTATGGCTTCGGCCGATGGCTCGCTGGCTTTCAACACCCGTCTGGCAGAGAACCGTGCCAACGCCGCCAAGGATTGGGTCGCTGACCGTTTGAACCTGACTTCGGCACAGAAAAACGGCATCAAGACCGATTCCCGTCCCGAGGGCTGGAGACCGGTACTTGACTCGATGATAAAGGATGGAAATCCTGACTCTGTCAAGGTGAAAGACATTCTGGAGCGCTTTGCCGACCAGAACGATGACGTGTAGGAACGCCATATCCGCCGACTGGCCTGCTGGAACACAATTCGTGACAGATACTTGTCGAAAGACCGCAAGGTGGAATACACCTACTCGTACACGATCAAGAGCTTCACTACCGACAGTGAGCTGCTCGACATGTATGCCAAGCGTCCCGACGCGTTCAACGAGCCGGAACTGTTGAAGGTTAGCACGCTCATGCAGACCGGCGCGGAAAGAATCGGGGTCTATCAGACGATATTGAAATACTTTCCCGACTCTGAGACGGCGAAGAACAACTTGGTCGTGCTCTACCTGCGCACCGGCAACGAAAAAGCCGCACGCAGCCTGCTGCGCCAGTTGTCCGTACGCTATCCCGACATCGAAGGCAAACAGTTAAAAGTGGAGGGCGAGGAATGATGAAGAAGGCGTTTGCATACCTGCTGTCCGCTCTGGCCGTGGGGCTGGCGCTTACCTCCTGCATCCGCGACGAGATAGCGGAGTGCCCGCCCATGCGCATCACGGTGGCGGTGAAAGACAAGAACTATTTCAACGAGAACAGCGTGGCGGCCAAAGGGCTGATCGAGAAGAAGGCCGACAACCTGCCTTTCCGGGAGTATGTCTCTACCTTATATTATATCGTACGTGACGAGGCAGGAAACACCGTGGCGGAGCATGCCACTTACGAGGTGACGGGCGATGCCAAGGAAGAGGTGATAGATTTTCCTGCCGACCTGCCTTACGGCAAATACCACGTCACGGTATGGGGAAACCTGAAAAGCGAGGAACCATTGGGCGATGATCCCGCTGCCGCCGAGCTGGAACACGCCGACGCAGCGAGCCGGGATGTCTATCTGGCGGATGCGGAAGTGGAGTATGCCTTGGGCTCGGAGCATCACACCGTGGAGCTGGAGCGTACCAAAGGCCGCCTGATTATCCGGGCAGAGAACCTGCCGGACTACATCGACCTCTCCGAGAAAACGATATGCGACGTGTACAGCTTCGTTTCCGCCGGTCTCAAGTACGACCGCCTCACGAACCTGAACAGCCGCACCCCTTGGACGGAAAAGAATCATATCACGACCCATACGCTGACCGGCCCCTCGAAAGGCTTTGAGCAATCGACGCTCAAGGTGGCGTTTCACGATGCCGACAACGCACCGGCCTCAGGCAAGGCTCGTGCTAACAGCAGCCTGCTGCCGGAGGATATCCGCATCACGATGGGACGAAACGAGATTACAGTGGTGAAGTATGTCTATATGAAGGAAGACGACCCAGAGCCAGATCCCGACCCAGACCCAGAGCCTGAACCTAATCCAGACCCAGAGCCAGAACCGGGTGGTAAGTTCTACATCTACGTACTGGTGAACGATAACTGGGAAAAGATACACAAAATGGAAATTGACTAAGGAACAAGTGATTATTAACTATATGTTTAATTAAATTTTTCAAAACAATGAAGAAACATTATTTAAGCGCAGCCTGCTTGTTGGCAGGTTTAGCCATGTTCTCATCATGTAGCAATGAGGACGATTTGATTAACGGAGGAAATGGCAACGGCACCGAGCCGGAACAAGTTCTTACCTTGAAGGTTTCCAACTCAGACAATACAGTTAAGACACGCGGTCGTGATTTGTATAGTTCTGAAGCAAAGCAGACTATTGACAAAGTCAGAGTGGTTATCTACAAAGAGGATCCTCAGGGTACTTTAACTGTTCATGCCATTAAAGATTTTGATCAATGGAATACAGATGCGATAAGTTCTATTTATGATACTAATGGTCATGGACGTGAAGCGGCATGGGCCTTGAAAGGAGAAGAAAAGCTGAAAGATGGAGATACATACAAAGTGGTAGCTCTTGGTTACACTACTAATGACTATGGAACTAGTCTAAACAGTTTTACATCTTTGACAACTAAAACAGGAACATTAACCTTACCTTTAACACCTGCTATTGCCACAGACGGTATTGCCGCAGAGGAAATCTTTGCAGGCGCATTGTCTGAATTGAAGGTTGGAGACAAAGGAACACTCGTGATCGGTCAGACAAATACACAGCCAGAAGTAACATTGCATCGTCAGGTTGCAGGTACATTTGGTTACTTTACAAATATTCCGGCTAAGGATGCTACTGGAAAATTTAAAGCTACCAAATTACGTCTTGTTGCAGCCAATGTAAACACCAAACTGGTACTTGACAAGTTCAACTCTGTTTTTACAACAACAGATCAGAATACGCAATATGTAGTAAACGGTTTAACTTCATCAACTAAAAACAAAGTTAATTTTAACAATGGAAAGCAAGGATATGAAGTTTATTCTATCGACTTGGGGCAATGGTTTACAGCTGGAGATAGCAACCAAAATGGTTTCTTAGGAGAGGGTGATACTTGGACTAACGTAATTACAGACGACAAGGCTAAGTTTAAAGAGGGTTCTGTTTTCGCTGGAGAATTTTTGATTCCTTCTCAGTATGTAGATAGCCAATCAACATTTGAGTTGCAGTTGATAGGTAAGCCCATCAATGGAGGTGACGAAGAAGTTATTATCAAGCATTGGAATATTAATAATACAGAGCAGAACGGTCAAAAAGCAACTGTTGTAAGTGGAACAGATAGCTACTCTTGGGCTGAAGCAGCAAAAGCAGACACTGAGACTTCTTATAGCATTGTTCGTAATCACCTTTACACTTTAGGTCACAAAGGTAGTGATAACTCAACAACAGATCCAGATCCGGACAAACCGGAAGATTTGTCAAAGAATCAAGATCTTGTTATCAAAGTTAACGACAACTGGGAAGTCATTCACAAAATGGAAATCGACTAATCCCCCTCATGTAACCTCATTTATGAACCCTGTTTCATAAATCTAATATAATCCGGAAGTTTCCAAGGGCCGAGCCCCCGGAGGCCTCCGGATTATTTGCATAATGTGAACGCACAATCATATTTTTACTATTCATCTCAAAAACAACAATCACCATGAGTATCTTCCTGAAACCCGTGCAACGTCGCAACCCGGTAAGGCCGAAAGACCCTATGAAGTGGTATCCCGTGCAATACACCACCAAGCTGGTGGGCGAGAGCGAAGTGGCAGAAATGATTGCCGACGAAACCGCCCTCAACCCCATGGAAGCGCAAATGGCCATCCGCCAGCTGCGCAAGGTGGTGCAACGCCTCCTGCTCGACGGCAAGAGCGTGAAGTTGGGCAACAGGGGAACCTTTAACGTCACCCTCAGCGCCGAGGGTGCCGACACAAAAGAAGCCCTCTTTGCCCGTAACGTGAAGACGGTGAACATCAACTTCCAGCCCGGCGACGAGCTGAAAACCGCCATGCAGAAGGCCGACTTCGTATGGCTCAATAAAATCGTGGAAGGCAGCACCTCCACCGACTCCGAAAGTCCCGACGAGATTGATGAAGGCGACGATCGCCCCGTCATCGAATAACTCTGTCGGCTCCATTAGGCATCCGATTGCCCGCCCCGTTCCGGCTGAGTTGGGCAACTCAGAACCGCGAGTCGGGCAACTCACGACAACCGTTCGGGCAACCCGCCAGAAGCCGCCCATCCCGAACAGAAAAAAAACAAATCGCTCTTTGACATCTTGGAACATGACGGAAAACAATCTTTGCAAGGAGGGGAAAAAGAAACAGAGAATGAGGTGTTATGAACTTTCAAAGCGTATGTTGAAGGATTAGCATAGTTCTTCCCCACATAAGATACGATTCATAGAAAGAAGTTTTCCGTTCCCCTCGTCGCGCCCAAAGGATGGTGCAGCGAGGGGAATGGTCCGTTTATACCCGTACCGTTCCAAGGATGGCTTGAAGAAGCGACAAGACATAGGATTGACAACAGATATAACGACGATATAAATATAAAAAGTAAAATAATAAACAGGAATGAAAAGATTGAAACTAAGGGCAATGGCCTTGTCGCTATTGCTGGCAATCGGAATGAATGTCATGGCGGGAGAAATCGTGGTCAAGAATCCACGTTTCCCCCGTAAAGCGTTGGTTGCGCCCGACTGTATGATCAACACGATGATTAACGTCGTGGACGTGGCTTCGGGCACGAATGAGATGAACAACCTCTTGGATGAGAATCTGGACAATTACGCCTCCTTGGCGGGATTGGCAAGTGTCGGTGTGCTCTCGGAGCCTGTTGTCAGTGTAAAAGACCTGAAGTATACTTATCCGGCAGGGACGGTAGCCGGATTTTGTATCCAAAGCGAGGCTGGCAGCAAGTTACTTTCGCTGGAAGTCTTAAAAAGTGTATCTATCATCTTATACAAGGATGGAAGGATACAAGAAACCCTATCGGTAGAGCAGACTTCCGGCGATGTATTGTCGCTTGGCTTGATACAGGTAGCCAACAACGATGCGAACACCAACCTAACCGTCACTTCTACTAAAGAATTCGACGAGATCGGTCTGTTTATGAACGGTGTGAATATAGAGGCTCTTAAAGCCACAAAGGTGAAGTATGTTTTTGTGGGAGATTCGAATGTTACACACTTGATAAAAGACAATATTGACGGGATAAAATCAAACCATGAACCCTTATTTGGAGAAGATTTATTAACGAATAATAAATTAGATGATTATTTGACAATCCCAGCGATAATTTTAGATGCGGGAGCGAAAATAAAACTTTCATGGACGAAAGAGTTCCCTAAAGGAACTAGAGTTGGTTTTAAGTTTGATGATACCAATTTGCTTGATATTGAACTTACCGGAAAAATATCCATCAAGCTGACAGATGCAAGTGGAAAATCAACAGAAACTCCCATCAATGGGAAAGTTCTTGGCGTTAGCCTGATAGGAAAAAGCACGTATGATATATCTATACAAGCGGAGCAGAAATTTAATGAGGCTGAGCTTCTTGTTAAAGGTTTAGGCATCGCTGTAAAAGCGCGTCATTTCTACTACGGCTACATCGAAGAACAGCCAGAGGTGCCCCACCACCACGCTCTGAATCTCAGCATGAATCCTGTGATTTGCCCGGAAGAGACGGAATACCAACTCCAACCCTCTGACGGAAGCGTCACTTGGACTTTGGAAAACAAGCCTGCGGGCGATAATTCCGTACAGGTTTCCTCTACCGGCAAAGTAACCAATATGACTCCCGGTGTGACAGGCGAATATGTTTTCAAAGCTACGGCGAATGACAGATGTTCAGGAACCGTTACCCTTACCAAAGGTATTCAACAGTCTGTCAATCCTGAATGCAACAAGCCGATTGCGGACGAAATGGAACTTGCCGGCAACATTCATGACTCAAGCGGCTCGTTGATAAGCATCTCTGATTTGAAAAATCCGAATAATATCATAGATCAGGATATGAGCACCTATGCCGAATATGTTGGTGGATTGTCTTTAGCCAATAACATGCAAATCATCGGCGTGAAAAAGAAAACAGCCGAACCGATGTGGACAAGCGGCACAAACGGAAAACGTGTCGGCTTCGTGGTGGAAATGAACAGTGGAGTGTTGGGACTCAATGCCTTGGAATACTATAAGATTCGTTTGTACAGCAACAAGACGCGGCAGTATGTGCACGATGCAGTGGTTAGCCGTTGGAACACCGTTTCGGCCGGACTGATTGGCAACAATCAGGTGCAAAAGGTACGCCTTAGTGTGGAAGTGCCCGCCAATACAGAGTTTGACGAGATTACGTTATGGAAATCCGGCGTATTGGATTTGCAGCTCAATGCCTTGCGCATTTATGGAGCTTTTATGAACGATGCCGGTAGTGATTGCTATACCGACGATCCGTTGGGATGCGGCAGTACGATTATCTCCACGGAGACAACCGGAGCCTCTATCAATTACGACGAGACCGGCTTCACCGGACTTGCAGGAGCAGCTACTTTTATCAAAGATTTGCAGCGTCTGATTGATGACAATCGGGATTCTTACACTTATTCGGACGGAATCAAGGTGGGAGCTGCCGTGAAATATGCCGTCAAGTTGGGCCGTACGTTCGGTAAGAACCAGCAGATCGGCATTATTATGGACAAAAAAACCTATCTCGCCAATTTGGACGTAATCAATAGTTGGACAATGAAAACCTATTACCGAGGCACAGAGACCGGTGACGAGAAGAAAGGCTGGAGCGTGTTGGGACTGGATGCCATAGGTTATGGCGATAAGATTTACCTGTTGCTGAACCCCACAAAATCTTTCGACGAGGTAAGGATACAAACGGGTACACTGGTTGAAGCTCTAAGCGGCCTTAAACTTTACGGTCTGTTTGTCCGTAACGATGCCGACGGCGACGGTATCCCCGATTGTGAGGACGAGAACAGCTGCGGACCCGATGTGCCCGTTGTGCCGGGCGACATTGATTTCACGCTCTCTGCCGAGCATCTTTGCCAGCAGAACGAACTGACTGTTACCATCAAAGGCACAGCCGGTAGTATTTACAAGATCTCATGCCCCGAGCAGGGTTTCAATAACATAGAGGTATCAGCAGGTGCCAACGGGCAATGCACTTGGAGCGGCACGATGCCGAATGCGGGACATAATCTCACTTTAACCGTTACGACACAAGACGGTACAAAAAGCGCATCCAAAACGTTCACGGTACATCCGCTTCAAACGAAATGGAATGGTAGTGTAGATAACGATTGGAACAATTGGGACAACTGGACGGAAGGTTCACCGTTAGCTTGTTCGAATGTGATCATTCCGGCTGACTGTACGCTCTATCCGGTCTTGACAGACGCATCGGAGAACCTTTGTAATCTTATCCATTTCGAGATGGGTGCCGAAGTGGTGAATACCCACTTACTGACCTATAAGCAAGCCTCTGTCGATATGACACTCGATGCGGACCGTTACTACATGCTTTCCACCCCCTTGCATGGGATGGTAACCGGTGATATGTTTATCCCGAGAGGAGGAAACCCAGCGGTATTTACCGAAGCAAATGCCGACAACGCTCCCCAGAACCGTTTCAACCCACGCGTCTATCAACGCTTGTGGGCGACCAACGCCAAGGGACAGCCTATATCAGGCAGTCTGATAGAGGTAGCTCCTGATGAAACCCGCTGGACACCACCGTTCAACGCCTTGGCAGAAAAGTATGAGCCGGGCGAAGGTTTCTCGATGAAGGCTGCTAAGGGCACGGCAAGCCAATCGCTTACCTTCCGTTTCCCGAAGACCCATACTGAATATGAATATGTGACGGATCAAAACCAACCGACCGGCATCAAGGAGACAATCAACCGCGATAACGTTGGCCGCTTCATTTGTGAGAATGAAAAAGAAACGGTGGATTTTCCCTTTACCGTTGCGCTCTCCAACAAAGAGGCAGGAACCACCTTCTTGGCGGGAAATCCCTTTATGGCGCATATCGATATTGAGAAATTCATGACCGCAAACAAAATCACTTCTGTCAAGGTGTACGATGGCAACAACGCCAACTCACAGATATTGGTCGATGGCCAACTGGTCAGCAATGGAGCGGACTATACGCATATCGCTCCGATGCAATCGGTCTTCGTGACGGTGGCAAACGATGCCCAAACTTTGGATGTCACTTACACGGCTGATATGCTGGCTTCGGCTCCGGGATCTTTGCTGAAGAGCCATCGATTGGCAACCGAAAACCATTCGGACTTGAACCTGAGCGCAACTGCCGGCAAGCACGTTGCCAACACCTTGGTACGTCTCTCTCCGGTAGCTTCGAAAGCCTACGTTCCGGGTGAGGATGCCGAACTGCTGGTCGATAACGAGGTGCGCCCGGCCATCGCCCTGTTCAGCGTGGCTGGCGGCAAATCGCTCGACATCCAACAGTTGGATGGGGCAGACAGAATCCCCTTGGGCTTCTACCTACAAACACCGGACACGGTTTCCCTGACCATACGGAAAAGCGGAAGCGGAGAATGGGACGGATGGTATCTGACGGATATCCAGCTTCAGAAGAGCTACCCGCTGGAAACCACCGAGACAGTAATCCCGTTGGGAATCCTCAGCACGAATGTAGGCCGCTTCTTCCTTGTAAAAGGCAATCCTACGGCAAACGAGTCCATCTCTGATGGCGAAATCCAGTGCTATTGCTACCGTGAGGGAACAGACCGCATCGTTGTCCGCTCGACAAACGCTCCGATGAAACGCTGCGAGATCTACTCGGCAAGCGGTACACTCGTAGACCGTGCCAATGGCGAAAGCACGGAATACCGTCTTCGCCCGACCTCCGGTATGAACATCATCAAGGTGTATCCGGAAGGAAAGGAACCCAAGGTATTCAAGGTGTCGTGCTACTAAACACGATGCTGAAGAACAGAATGTAGAATGAAACATAAAAAACGAGCATATGAGTCTGAAATTATCGAACACAATCAAGGGAACGCTTCTCTTCCTGACCTGTCTGGCAACCGCCGGCTGCGGACAGGAAGATATGCCCACGCCCGACGACGGAAGGCCGCAGGTGGTTCTCACCTTCAGTGCCTCGCCGGGCTTGATAACCCGTACCCAGCTACCGGGTCCGGACAATCTGCAACACGTCCAAACGGTGCAGCTCTACATTTTCAACGGAACAGGAAACGATGCCCAGTGTGTAGCCTCCGAAGCGGTGGACTGGGAGGATATTAAAGCTCCTGCAAACGGAGCAAATACAGCCTCTAAGACACACCCGGTGCAGTACAATCAGTTTACGGCGGGACAGCCCTATACCTTTCTTGCCATAGGTATGGACGACTGTTCTGGCGATACTTACGGTCTGCCCGCTGCGGTGCAAGTAGGTCAAACTACGTTAAGCGATGCCAAGGCGGTGCTCGCTTCCGGTAAGAGTCGTAACGACATCGCCGTATCCGAGCTTTTCGGCGGTTCCACCGTGCTCACTCCTGTAGAGAAAGGGCAGATAACAGGCACCATAGACCTCTACCGCCGTGTGGCAGGCGTGATGGGCTGGTTCAAGAACATCCCTAAGCAGGTGAATGGAAAAGATGTGTCCTCCCTGCGGATCGAGCTGTACAAGGCGCAGAACAAGAGTATCTGGCTCACCAAACCCCAATCGGGAGCGGATGTCATCATGGAGCCTATTGCTGAAAACGATGACAATAAGACCTTGGTGCAAATAGACTTGAAAGATACGGATTTCGGACCGGAAACAGTTGTATCCAAAGGCTCGTATGTGCTCCCCATGATTGCACCTTTTGCCACGGCGGATGAAATGACAGAAGCCGGGTATACCGATGAGAGCATCTACGTAAAAGATTATACCCTCCGGGTAGTCTTGGCAGATGCAGACGGCAAGGTCATACAGGCAAAGCGGGTGAAAAACAAAGATACTAATACCAATGGCGGAACAGAAGGCGGTACCGGTATCATCACCACAAGCGAAGCCTACCGCTTCCCCATCAACGCCAACTGGTTCTACCCGATAGGTACAAAAGATGCGCCGATAGACTGGCCGGAAGAGGGAGAAGATGGCAATATTGTAATCACCGTATCTCCTAACTGGGATTGGAAAGGAAATTTGGAATGGGCAGATTAACGAATAATAAACCACGGAATAACATGAAACGATATTTCTTTTTATGCGGATGCCTGCTGGCCCTGTTCGCTTCTTCGTGTAGCGACGACATAATAGAATCGGGAGGTGCAGGAACAACAACCGGAGAAAACGGTAAATGTATGATAACAATTTCGCTGCCCAGGTCGAACGCACGAACGGGTGAAGTTGTGGGCAATGGTGAAACTAATGCCTCTGGAACATGTGTGGTAGATAAGGGCCTCCTTCTCATTTTTGAGTCGGAAGCTCGGTATAATAAGGATTATGCACTCAAAAAAAGTGTGGATCTCAGTTTTGTCAACAAAGATTATAGTAAGGAAACAGGATATATTTTTAACGAGAAGAGATATACGGCAGCGGCTGAATTTGTGCCTGAAAAAGGGAAATTTTATCGGCTTTATGCGTATGCCTATAATTCGAATGGCGTGAAGCCGGAATTTGATTATACCGGCAAGGTGCTTCAGAACCTCAATGAAAAATTAGGACCTGATAGACTTGCTTCCATTGCTGTACCTATACCACCAGAAGTGCCGACCTTCAATGAGAATGTTACACAGGAAATCTACGGTGGATTTTTGGATGCTTTCGGCGGTACAGAGCCATATCCGCAAGATGGATGTAATGCTCTAATTGACCCGACAAACAACCATTATTTAACTGGAGGTATCACAAACGGTATCATTGTAGGAGATGATGCAGACCAATATATCAGCTACGGCGCAGACATTCGCCGTCAGACGGGACGTCTTGACATCACATTGAGCGATATGACTTCACATAAAGTAACAAAAGCTACCCTGCTGATAGAGCGATATACGGACAAGGCTCCAATAGGAATGGAAGTTATTCCGGAGATTGGTTATTGCAATCCTTTCGAGAAAGAAATTAACGAAGTGAAGGTAGCGACCGCTACACCTGATACTGATGGGAAGATTCGCCTTTGCGCTGACATGCTGCGTTTTGAGAACTCGTATGTCTATATCGAATTGGAATATGAAGACGGAAAAAAATCCCGTTATTTGGTACGCAGTGCCGACAAGGAAGTACCGGCTGGTCCGGATGCAACGGTAACACAAATCTCAAAGGATTTCAAAATAACCCTACTTGAAAACATCTGGATTTTGATGGAGGGGACTTATGACAATTTAGTGAAGAATAATCTGAAAATAAAAGTAAACTGGGAAGCGGACGTAGAAGGTCCTGACCTGATTGTGCAATAAATTAAAGCGATATGACAATGAAAAAGATATATGACAGCCGAATCCTCTCTGGGTTGCTAATGCTCCTAATGGCTGCATTTTGGACATCCTGCTCGGAAGATACCATAGGAACAGAAACCAACGGGGGCAAGCTATCCTCCGTCACGTTCCATATAGGTGGAATAGAGGGGCTGCGCACCCGTGCGGCAAACGGTATAGAGAACATAGACTTCAGTAAATATGGAGCCAAGCTCTATCTGTTCAAAGATCAAATTAAAGATAGTCAAACCGATCCGGATAATCCTTATCCCAAGTTCAAACTTGACAGGAAACCTGTTGAAATTACAGAAGGCTACGTTACGATTGATAATCTTGATAGAACACAGAATAATTACATTTATATCATAGTCGCGTATGAAAAAGGCTATGCGGAGGAAGCCAAAGTGATGTCTTGGGACGCAGATAATTATAATGGCGTAGAACTTGAAGCAGCTAAATCTCTCTATACAACCTGCTACATTGCAGCCCTGGATGAAAATAATTTTAATGCCCCTTATTCCCTACAAGGAGATGATAAGTTTATGATTTATGGAGCCGGAGGCGAGATAGCTTCACAACTCGATCAATTCGTTCCAGTGGAAGTAATCCTGACTCGCCAGATGGGAGCCGTTGTTTTCTCCACAGGAGCAGAAAATATAAAAAGCATACCGGCATCTTGCATGATAACCACTGACTATTATCATCTGTATTTATCACAAATAATTGAAACGCAAAGTGGCACACGAAATCATTGCAATGATTTTGCGAGTCAGAATTCTAATCCGGAAATTCCTATTGAATTTAGTGGAGGTGCTTTTATTAATGAGATAAAAGGCTACATGGTGTATCTGCCATGTACGACAACAAAAGCGTACGAGTCTTATGAAGCTTCGAATATTCCAGACAATGAAAAGATAAACTACAAGGCTGCTGAGCCGGAAGTTACAGGTACGACTTCCATAACAGTACAAGGGAAAACATATGCAACAAACCAGTTATTCCCCATTTATCCCAACCGCCGTACTATACTGACGATTGGCGACGGTTCAAAAATCACGGTTTCATTTGGAGATAACCAAGGCAATATAAATCAGGAAGGAGATTGGAATGGCGGTTTATAACAAAAAACAGATTAAAGGCATGAAACATCTATATATACTATTGGCAGGATTGGCATTATGCAGTTCTGCCTTGACCGGTTGTAGTGAAGATTACCTGCTCGGAGAAGAGGGAAATACGGTGAATACCGGAACAGAGGCGGACGTTCCCGAAGGATATGTTCGTGTATCGTTCGTTCCGCAAGAGGCTATGCAGACTCGTGCTGCGGTGAATGGAATCAGCAACTCGATTTATCGGGTACAAACTTTGCTGTATAAAGATAATGTACTGGTAGAAACTAAAATAATCTTGAACGATACCGAAGGAACAGGGCAGGTATGGCCGTATTATGGAGGCACCTATCGGAAAGATTTGGAACGTGGCGGAACATACACCATTGTGTATCTGGGTAACATACCGCAAGAGAAGCTGACCGGCACAGACGATAAAAATACGGCTCGCATCGCTGCTCCCGATAATGACATGTTCCGTGAAACCAATATGTATTATTTCTTTTCTGAGACATTTACTGTGCCAACGGATCAAAATACAACGAGATGGCAAATCCCTGTTATGCTTCGTCGTCTTGCGTCTCGCCACATCATTGGCGGTTACGGCATACCGGAGGACATAGAAGCAGAAGGAAAAGATTATTCGGAGAAATACTACGCAAGTATGCTGGATGAAAATCATCCGTTGGGAATAGGCAAGAAACTGTTCTCCGGCATGACAAGCGAGATGGGTAAAAGTTTCAAGGCATTGCTGATTCGTGACATTGTCTTTCCAAATGCCTATCTGCTTGACAAGAGTTTTATAAAGCAAAATAGTGCTTTGGCTACTTGGTGGGAAGCAAACAAGGGTAGCTATTGGGAGGTTTATACAAAGGAGAATCCCTATTGGACTCAAGAGTATTTGAGCCAACAATGGAAGCAAGGTGAAGCCTCCAATTGGCATGGAAAGTTCGCCAACGAGACAGGTAAGGAGAAACCAGAAGCTCTGTTCAATTTGTTAAATGCGATAGTTGATGAGAATAACGAATCAAATCTAACTTCTATCCTTGATGGAATAAAGGATAAGGACTATGGATATGTCGATAAAGGAATTACCCAAAAACCAGGTTCTTATACATCCACCCACCAAGAAATAACGAAAGCTCTGCAAAACGGTTTGCAAGATTCAGCCTTGGGCGTATGGAATCGTAACAGTAAAATTAGTTTCACCATAAATAAGATACCGACCTCTTTGGATTTCTCATTAAATGCGGTAGAATCCAAAGAAATGCTTGTTACTGACCAGCCAATCAATGATGCGACAACCAGCGAACCTAATTTCACTTTTTTACTGTTGGGAACGAAGAGTAGTGAATGTTCTTTTGCCTCTTCAATCGCAATCAACGGTATCAACACTCCGGAATCCGGCTTTGTAGGACAGGCTCTTACCCCTAACGTTTCAAACTCTTATAGGGTAAAGCCTACAGGTGAATTGGAATGGAATAATACAACCGATAAAAAGGCTGCAGTTTATTTTAGCTATCATTATGTGATGACGCAGTTGATTGAACAACTCAGTCTTAACATACCAGTAACAGAGTGGATTGGTGCAAAAGGACCACTTTATTATGCCCTCATTCCATTGTATAATATCACTAATGCGAATACATGGCGAATTAATGAACATAACGGGTTATTGACAACCCATAATACAGGAGAACAGACCTGTATCAAATTCTTGATACCCGATTTCAGTTCATCAACCCCCCAAAATGTAGAGTGGATAGTGGAAAGCAGTGCAAGTAATAGTAACTAAGTGAAAATGATGCTATTATTAACAATATCATTATATTGAAATTATAGTATAAAGGATTTTAGTATTAACTTAAAACTGTTGAGAAATGAAAAAGATTTGTTTCTTGCTTATGGCTTTCTTCTGTCTGTTTGGTTCCCTGCGGGCGGCAGAAGTTGTGCCCGAAAAATTGACTCCGCTGGTGGGAAAGAACTGTGTCATCAACCAGATAGACAAAAGTCTGGTCGATGCGGTGGGTATGGAATCGGCATTGGCGAACCTGTTGGATTCCAACACGGATAATTATGCCAGTTTAAGCGGATTGGCAGGAATTGATGTCGCATACCACCAGATTATTTCCATCAAGGATATTGCAAACGACTATTCAGGAAAAGATCTGGAAGCCGGGTTTGTAATACAAAGCGTATCGGATGGTACCAATTTACTGACGGCAGATGTGCTGAAAATGTTCGTTGTTGAAACTTATCTTGATGGCGAAAAACAGGAAAGTTCAGTCATGGAAGGCTCAGAAAGTGGTCTGCTGGATCTGAACTTGATAACCATCGCTGCTGATGGAAAGACAAAAGTCTCTATCCGTACTACAAAACCGTTCGATGAAGTGCGTCTGGCTGTAGCCGGTGTGAATGTAGAAGCCTTCAAGCAAATGAGACTTTATTACGCTTTCGTCGGTGCAAATGAATTGAAGCCAATCACCAAGACTTTTCATTATGAAAGCGCATCAGTTCATGGTCATAGAACAAACGGTCTTGCCAGTGAGTGGACAAGTGCCATGTGGAACTGGCCGAACCAAAAAGAAAAGTTGGTTGGAAAGAATTCGGAATCAGACGGTGTGGGATTTGGCCTTGTCAGTGGCTTGCTGACTGATCCGCACGTTACCATCAACGCCGGTGAAACGATTCCTGCCAATACAGAAATTGGTTTCTTGGTGGAAAGCGGTTCGGTTCTTGCCATCGAACTGTTCAACAACACGGTGCTGACTACCTATGATGAGAATGACAATGAAGTGGAATCCAAAAAGATTGTCTCTGTATTGGGATTGTCTGCCTTGAGTGGAGGAAAAAGTACGGTCAGCATGGTGACAAGCAAACCATGCCAACAGATAAAAATCAAGTTCGGCGGTTTGAATATCGATTTGGGCGGTACAAAGATTTATTATGCTTACACTCGTAGTGCAGACGTAGATGTAGATGACGATTGTGATTTGAAGCTGAGCGCGGATGTAGCGGTTTGTTCTCAGAATTCCTACCAACTGAGTGGCGTAGATGGTATCAAATGGAGCATTATAAGTCAACCGGATGGAGCGAATGCTACCGTTTCTTCTACTGGTTTGGTAGAAAATATGACCGTACAAGGTGAATACATCATTCAGGCTGAAAAGGGAAATTGTATGGATCAAGTCATCATCAATAATAAGCCTACAGGTATCTCTTATGAATGTAACCGTCCGATAGTTGGTAATGGTGTAGAACCGTTTACTCCCAAAGGTGGCGGATGCTTGTTGTGTATTTCACCAGACTTAGACCCTGATAAGGCGTTTAATGTTGTGGATGAAGATTTGACCAACTATATTGAATATACCAAAGGCTTGGATTTGTTGAGCAATACAAGCATTTATGGCGTACAAAGCCCGACCATTTATGATGCTTCTGAAGAAAATCCTCGCCGTGTGGGTTTTGTCATGCAGGCTACAGATCAGTTCCTGTCTGCTGATTTGCTGAAGTTCTTTGTCATCAAAACTTATTTGAATGGAGAATTGCAGGAATCATCTCCGGTGGATGAGAATGATGCTGTCACAGCTGATTTAATCGGAAATAAAGACAATCAAATGCGTTTCAGTTTTGTGGCGACCAAACCGTTCAATCAGGTTTCAATTTGGACAGCTGGCGTACTTAGTTTGAATATCAGCAAATACAGAATCTACTACGCCTTTGAAGAACCGGCAACAAGCACATGTTTGAACCAATTTTCTTCAGCAGCTTGTTTGACAATGCTATCGGCAACACAACATGGTGCATCTATAAATTATGGACGTACAGGTTTCGGTGGTGTTGCTAACGTAGGGGCAACGATGCGGAATCTTTGCAATGTGATAGACGGGGATATGACAACCTCTGCATATATTGGGAAAGTAGCAGGTGTGGCGGCCAATACCTCATTGTCTATAAAGACCAATCGTGTTTTTGAACACGGTTATCAAGCCGGCTTTGTGATAAAAGAACAAACATTTGTGGGCAATGTGGATTTGTTACGAGGATTGCGTATCAGAACCTACTTGAATGGTGTTGCAACTGGTGATGAAGACATAGCACCAGAAGTGTTGTCGTTGGACTTGATTGGTGGTTCAGGCAAATCACTGATAACAGTAACACCGACCAAACCTTTTGATGAAATCCAACTGGATATGGGAGGTTTGGTAGATGCATTGGTAGAGTTGCAGGTATTCGGTGCATTTGTTCAATCTGATACAGATGGCGATGGAACCCCCGATTGCTTGGATAAGAATCCGTGCGGAACACAACTTGTTGTTTTGAATGCTGATGTACCCTGTGGCGCTACATATGCTGAGATTGAAATAGCAGGATATGATCCGGAAAAACAGTACACACTGTTTGATGGAAAGAACGAGTATGTTTTTATTGATGGTAAAGCCTCATTTGATATAACTCCTGGATATTACAATTGTACTATCCGTGAAGAAGGAATTGACGTGTACCAGAATCTGATAATAGAAGTACATCCTGATTATACAATTTGGAAAGGAACCAACTCTTCAGATTGGAACGATTGGGATAACTGGAGTAACGGAGTTCCAGGGGCATGTACGAATGTTCTTATTCCTTCCAAAGATTCGATAGACAATTCAAATGGAATTCATTATCCGATTTTGGAGCGAGGAAGAGGTATTTATGAATGTAACGGAATTTATTTGAAACCGGGAGCAGAATTGATAAATCAGAATCTGTTGACCTATAATAAAGCATGGGTGGCATTGAACATTTATCCGGAAAGATCAAATATGGTTTCAATTCCTCTGAAAGAAAGTTTCTCTGGAGATTTCTTTGCCTACAAAAAAAGTGGAAGCAAGGAGCCGCTGCAACAGGAATATAAAAATCCGTTGTTGGGTGATGCTCTTATAGGAAATGTGAACAGATCTGTCCCCTTTATTATCACTTCTATTTGGGAAGATGGTTGGAATCAGATTCGCACAATATTGGATTACAGAATCAATACTGCTGAGGGCATTGCGGTAAATTCGGTAAAGAATCAATATGTGAACACCTCTGAACCTTTAGAAATTATATTCGGTAAAGAAGACTCCCTTTATAAAAAGATTAATAATGCAGGAATAGAGTTATCCGGAACAATAGTCATTCCACGAGACATGTCTAAAGTAGGAAAGCTTGCATATGATGCTGATACCCTACAGTCAACATTAACTGGAAAGACAGAACAAACTCGCTATTTGTTAGGTAATCCGTTTGTGAGCCATTTGAATGTTGCTGCATTCCTAAGTAACTCACACAATAGTTCCGTGTTAAAACCTTTCATAAAGGTTAACAGCAATATAGTAGGAAATTCGGTAGTTGATTACGATAAACTGACTGAAGTCAGTGCTAATGATTTATCTGCAAAAGTAGCTCCTACCCAATCATTCTTTGTAGAAGCACTCCAGCCGACAAAAGAATTGACAATTGAATTCACTCCGGACATGATGACTGCTGGTGATTACATGCAAAAACAGCAATCCGCTCCGCAGACCAAGTCAAAGGTAAGCGGAAGCACCGGCAACATCAAGGCTTACGCCAAGGATGGCGAGGCTGTCATCTCGGCAAGCGAAACCATCAAGAGTGTGCAGATTGTTACTGCCGCAGGCCAAGTGCTGACAAGCAAGCAGCCGAACAGCATGGAGGTACGCATGCCTCTGGGTCAGGGTGTGAATATTGTTAAGGTTCAGACCGAAAACAATGTGCAGATAATCAAATTGATAAATAACTAATGAATCAAGGTGGCCAAGGCGAAGTGGGCACAGGAGACTGTTCCGACTGCTTTGGCCACTTTTTTAATATCAAAAACATAACAAGATGAAGAACAAGCGAGTATGGACAGCCGGTCTTTTCGCGCTGATATTAGCCGCAGGCTGTGACAACAGCAGTGAGATTGTCGAGGGGCAGGAGCCGGATAAAGGGCCGGTGCAAGAGTTCACCCTTATGGTAGAAAACAACGGTGAATCGTATCTTGACGACAAAACGGCGCAGGCACGGCAATCGGCAACAAGCGCCACCCCCAAACAGACCATTGACAAAGTGGCTTTGATCATCGTGCGCAATGACGAATCGGCAGAGGTGGTGTACTACACGACCCTGGAGGGATGGAACGACACGCAAAACATCGTGAGCCGGCCTTATGATGACGGTTCGAAGCAGGGACGCAAGGCTGTTGTCACTCTAAAAGAAGAAAACCTGCTGGAGGATGGCAAAGACTATCTGGTTTATGCCATAGGATACCGAAGCGACACACACGGAGGGTATGTCCCCTTCAAGGATGTGGAAGTCGGAAAACCGTTCACGCACACTGAAACCTTTACCGTGCCGGATGGGGAACGCGCGGATGAAATCTTTGCCGGAAGCCGGATCTTGCATGTGAAGAACGGTGAGATAATGACCGCAGAAAATTCTCCGGCCGGACAGCCGGACAAAACGGTTGTCTTGCGTCGGCAAGTAGCGGGTACATTCGGTTACTTCACCCGTATCCCGACGGAAATAAACGGTTCGAAGGTAGCCGGCTTGCGTCTGGTTTCGACCCGCAGGAACAGGACGGTTATCCTGGGTGGTTTCCGCTCGAATGAAACCCCCAAAGACTTCAACCTGAAAAACGTGGTAAACGGCATGGCTCCCGATACGGAGTATGATGCACGTCTCTTCGGCTCGACTAAAGACGATGCCTTCGTGGTCTATGAAATGAAATTGAGAAACTGGTTCCCCGGCAATGCCGAGAATCCCGGATTACCTCTGGACATGAATTCCGATGGTTATCTGGACGGGAAAGATACAAACTGGCAGGTGGATGAAGAGAAATATCCCGACAGCTCCATCAAGTTGCGGAAAGGTTCGGTATTCGGTGATTGCTTTTGGGTGGCTTCTGCCACTGACCCAAACAATAACGCCAGTGGAGTCTCTACTTTCCAGATGCAGTTGCTGGGTGAGAAGGACCAAGTGTTGAAACACTGGAATGTGTCGCTGCAAGAGAAAGCAGCCCTGCAAGCTACCCGTACCGTTGTCACGCTGGACGAGAATGGACAGACGGTTCTTTCCATCAATACCACTCCCGAAACGGAACACTATTTCAGCATCGTGCGCAACCGCCTTTATGCGATGGGTACGAAATCACGCAGCCAAAGCCATAATGGGGATAAACCCATTGATCTGTCAAAGACCGACAAACTTGTGGTGGACGTCGAAAACGACAGGGAAAGCTGGGACACGATCATCTTCAATTAAGGTTCCGCAGCAACTGACTTATATAAAGAGAATCAGGATTATAAGTTTTTACTTATAGTCCTTTTTCTAAAAACGCCATCTAAACAACCGAACATATGAGAACCAATAAATTGGAATATAACGATTTTCTTGAATTGAAATGGAAGAACACAGCCGACCCGCTCTCTGAGGAAAAAGCGAGGGCGTTGCTGACCGGCATGGCCGGGGCCGGCAAAATACCCGCATACGCAAACACCCTGACCACCGGCCTTTCATCCCGGAGAGTGAAAGAAGCGTTGTTTCGGGAATGGGGAGTCCATGACATCGAAAGCGCAAGACATATCCTCGGCTGGCTGGAAACGGAAGGCAGCCGGGAACTGTACCGGAGATACCGTCCTTTCATCAGCTCCAGCGCGACAGCGCAGGAATGCAGACGGAAAGCCGTCCTCGCCTATTCGGAGGAAGCCTGCCATGAGTACATCATCCTTCCCTTCTCCTGTTCCGTCCATTCCCTGTACCACTGCATGGAGAAGATGGGGCGGCATCCCGAATTCGCTTTTACGGCGGATACCCTGCCTTCAGACATTCTCGCATGGGACATGAGCCGCCTGATACTGTTCGTCCGCCTCTGCTTCGATTACGGGTATATGGGCGAACAAGAGGCATGGAAACACATACTGCGGGCCGGCGGGCGTATCTGGAGACCCGACGTGAGCGTGCGGCGTTTCCTCATGGAATGCCTTGCCGGATGCGCATTCTGTCATTACGGGGACGGGCAGAGGTTCGAGGAATGCCTGTCACTGGCAGAGAAATGGTCCTTCCATCGTGTAGCATATTGACAACCCAAAGAAATGAGCATATGGGATTGAAGATAAAGATATTCACCGGCTACGGCATTTTGATAGCCCTGCTCGCCTTCACCGTCTGCCTGTTCAGGAAAGAGCAAGTGAAGCGTAACGCCCTTCAGAAAAATAAAAAGGAACTGGCCTGTTTCCACAAACTCTCCGAGCGGAGCTATGCCAGCCTGCTGGAACTGGCCACACAAGCGGAAACCGTCAGCGTCTGGGACGAGGAGGATATCAGGCTCTATCATGACAAACGGGTGGAGACCAGCAATACCCTGAAAGCCCTGAAAGAGTATAGCCTCATTCCGGAACAACAGGCCCGTATTGACTCCCTATGCATCCTACTTGAGGAAAAGGAGGATTTGCTGGAAAATGTCATGAGTGCCTTCCACCGGCTCCAAGATTTCAGCGGTATCGTAAGCCGGAAAATCCCCTCCATCGTGTCCAAGGTACAGAACATATCCCAGGATACCGCCGGCCGGTCCTCCGACAGCCGTCCGGCAGAGGCCTCTGAAAAGAAAAGGAGCTTCTGGTCCTTCCTGAAAAGGAAAGAGCAGAAATCAGCCTATCTGCAACAACGCGAACGGCAAGATGCCGGAGGGGAAAACCCTGGCACTCCCAACCCTGCCGCCGCGACCACGCGGATGCTGCACTCCCTGAACAGGGAAGTGGAGGAGCAGCAGCAAATCCATCGGGAAAACCTGCTGGCGCAAATGGAGAACCTGTACCGGAACAATACCATCCTGAACCGTAAACTGAACTGTCTGGCCGGCGACTTCGAAAAAGAGACAAACGAGCGTCTTTCCTTGCGTTACCGGCAGTTCATGGCGGAGAGGGACCGGTCTTACTACGCCGTCTCCGGCCTCGCCACACTCGTTTCCCTTCTCGCCCTTGTGCTGTATGCCATCGTGCACCGTGACCTGAACAAGAAATACAGGTACGAGCAGGAGCTGGAAACATCCAGCCGGACAAACAAGGCCCTGCTGCAATCCAAGAAGGAGATGATACTTTCCATCGCCCATGACTTGAGGGCACCGCTGACCATCATATCGGGATGCGCGGAGCTGCTCCCGCAGGAAACGGACAGGGCGAGGCAAAACGAGTACGCCGAGAATATACTCCATTCATCGGGTTATATGCTCGGTCTGGTCAACACTCTGATGGAGTTTTATCTGCTGGACACCGGACAGATAAAGAACAATAACTCCATTTTCCATCCGGAAGCTCTTCTCAAGGAAACGATCCGCAATTTTGAACCGCTGGCCAAGAAGAAGGGGCTTCAGCTGTCCGCCTGTTTCCAAGGGCTCGACACCGTAGTCTGCGGCGACAAGGGACACCTCCAGCAGATAGTGAACAACCTGCTCTCCAACGCCCTCAAATTCACCCGTCAGGGATATGTCCGGCTGGAGGCCGGATATGTGGACGGGGAGCTCCGCTTCCTGGTAGAGGATACGGGTACCGGCATGACAGAAGAGGAAGCCGGCAGGATATTCAACGAGTTCGAAAGACTGGACAATGCCCGCGGCGTTTCCGGCTTCGGACTCGGACTAGCCATCTCCTCCAAGCTGGCCACCCGGATGGGCGGCATCATCCGGGTGAAAAGCAGCCCGGGGAAAGGCAGCCTTTTTTCCGTGTTCCTCCCTTTCCCGCCGGCCTCTTCCGGCACGCCGCTTGAAGAGAAATGGTCCTTGACCGATTACGGTCTCGAAGGAGTCCGGATACTTCTCATCGACGATGACCGCATACAGCAGGGCATAACCAAGGAGATGCTCGCACGCAACCGGATACAATGTGACTGTTGCACGCACAGCTGGGAACTGGTCACCCAATTGCGTGAAAAGAACTATGATCTGCTGCTGACCGACATCCAGATGCCGGATACGGACGGTTTCGGCATACTGGAACTGCTCCGTTCCTCCAATATCGAAAAGGCAAGGAGCATACCGGTCATCGCCGTGACCGCGCGCATAGATGATGAAGAGGCTTATTTGTCCGGCGGGTTCGCCGGATGCCTTTACAAGCCGTACTCAATGGAGCAGCTGATGCGCGCCGTCGCCAAAGCCGCCGGGAGCGGGAAAGGGAAGGCCTGGCATCCGGACTTTTCCCTGCTCCTTGCGGGAGAGGATGACCGGCGGGAGATGCTGTCCCTGTTCATCTCGGAGGCCCGGAAGGATATTTCCGCCTTGGACGGAGCTCTACGGCAGGAGGACTGGGAAACGATCTCCTCCCTCCTGCACAAGAGGCTTCCGTTATGGGAGACCGTCCGCTTGAACTATCCGCTGGGACTTTTACGGGAACTGGCCACCTCCGACCTTTCCTCATGGACGGACAGGCAGAAAGCCCAAATCGGAGAGATAACCGTGGCGGTCCGCCAACTTGTCGATCATGCAGAAAAAACACGAATAGGACAATGAAAACCATATTGATAATAGAAGACGACATCGTATTCAGCCGGAGCATCGGCAACTGGCTGAAGAAACAGGGCATGGGTATAGAAAGCGTAACAACGCTCTCCGCCGCACGCAAGGCCCTTGTATCCAAAGAATTCGACCTTATACTGGCAGACCTCCGCCTGCCGGACGGTAACAGCACGGCTCTGCTGGAATGGATGAACGGACAGCATTGCAAGATCCCGTTCCTTATCATGACCAATTACGGTCAGGTGGAGAACGCGGTGGAGGCCATGCAGCTTGGCGCGGTCAATTACCTGTGTAAGCCCCTCCAACCGGACAAGCTGCTCGAATCCATCTCCAAAGTGTTCAGCGCGCCCGTGCATGACGGGAGCGAGTTCTACCGCAGGGAAAGCCCGAAGGCGCGGGAGATGTACCGGCTGATAAGGCTGATAGCCGACTCTGACATCTCCGTGCTGATACGCGGGGCATCCGGGACAGGCAAGGAGCACATCGCGCACGAGATACACTGCCAGAGCCATCGCAAGAACAAGCCCTACGTGACAGTTGACTGCGGTTCCATATCGGAAGAGCTTGCGTCCTCAGAGTTCTTCGGCCACCGCAAGGGGGCGTTCACCGGCGCGGAGAATGACAAGGCCGGCCTGTTCCAGGAGGCCGACGGCGGCACGCTGTTTCTGGACGAGATCGGCAACCTCTCCTACAAAAACCAGGTGCGCCTTTTACGTGCCCTGCAGGAGAAATGCTACAGGCCGGTGGGTTCTACCCGGGAGCGCTGCTTCGACATCCGGCTGATATCCGCCACCAACGAGAACCTGGAGGAGGCCATCGCCGGGGAGCGTTTCCGGGAGGACCTGTTCCATCGGCTGAACGAGTTCACCATCCGTGTCCCCCTCCTCTCGGAATGTCCGGAAGACATCCTCCCGCTGGCCCGTTTCCTTCTGGCGCACCTCTCGGAGGAACACCACAAGCGGGTGCAGGGTTTCGACCGGCTGGCGGAGGCGGCCCTGCGACAGTATCCATGGCCGGGCAACATCCGCGAGCTGAGGAACACCCTCCGCAGTGCCCTGCTGCTGGCAGGCGGTGACTGGATCACCGTGACCGACCTGAACCTAGACCTGACGTTAAAGCAGGAGGAAGTGCCCGGCCTCACGGAGGAGGAGAAAGAGAGGCAGCTGCTGCTCCAAACGCTCGAACAGGCCGGAAACAACCGGGCAAGGGCCGCCAGAATGCTGGATATCAGCCGGACCACCCTGTATGAGAAGCTCCGCAAATACGGTATCATTTGACAAAAAAGGTATTGAAGCAAGGGGGGTATGACTTCACGCCCCCCTAATTTCCTACGCCCCGTATCTTGCGTACCCGACTGTTTATGCTTATGTTTGCGAAAGATAATGAATTGATAATCATTTGTTAAAGTAAAAATATGGATATTCGACCCTTATGTGGCAGACTTGGTCTTGAGGTCTGTGAGGCAGAATGCCAAAAACGGATGTGGCAAACGGGCCTTGCCCAGGTCATGCGCAAACCTCCCCTTGCTGGTAGCATTCCCCAAATCATCCGGACAGTACTGATTGAACCCGTTGTAAAGGAGCTTTGCCGGAAGACCGGAAAAGATGTCCGTTATCAGCACTACGGCCTTGAAGGATATTTCCGTCTGCTCCTAAGAGGGAAACCGTTTGCCGTCATCTCTCTCCCCAATCCCGGCAACGGACGGGTATTCGTCAAGTTCCTGGATGCCTGCGGCAGGCAATGCAGCCCGATGAAAGAGCTTCATAATACGGACGTGCTCGTCTCCTTCCTCCGGGAAACAGCGGGATAGCCAAAAGTACAAGGGGGCTTACAGAAAGTGTACACTTTCCTTACAAACAGTGTAAGGGAGGTGTACGCTTTTTGTTTACACCCTTGTACGTCTCGTTTTCTCTATCTTACTGAATAGCTGCTACTTATATGCTTCAAGCAGGTGTGTCTTTCTTCGGCGGCATGGTGTTCGTCCTTATGTTCCTGAATTTGAACCTAAAAAAGTAATCTTATGGAAACATCAATGACAGACCGTCTTCTCGACTGCTTCGCGAAAGCCGTCCGGGAAAAGAAAGAACTTACAGAATCAGAATTATCATCCGCCTATACGGAATTCATGAACCGCCTGCAATCGATAACCGACGGCGGATTGTCCGTCGTCGTGAAGCTAAGGCAGCTGCGCCGTCTGGAAGTGGAGCTGGAAACCTACCGGCACGGGGCGTATCCCACCCTTGAGGGACTGACGGACATCTACCTGACGAAAGCCGCCGCCCTTGTCAGGATGGAGGTAGACCTGCTCCATTTCATGGCGGACCATCCCGAGATCCATACCGTGCCACCGCCTGCCGGTGAAAAGACAAGGAACCATCCCGCCCTTCATTGGAAAGGCTCCCAGGTGAACCTGATGGAACTGATCGCCTCGCTGGATTATTCCGCTCTGGTGACGGACGGGAAAGGAAACCGCCAGTCCTTTGCCGCCTTGGTCGCGGCATTCGAAACCCTTTTCAATGTCACTCTTCCCAAGCCTTACGACCTTCGTGCCGATCTCGCCCGAAGGAAAAAGAACCTCTCCGTCCTGCTTCCCAAACTCCGGGAAACCTACGAGAAAAACATCGTGAACTGCGGGATTGACCGGCGTTGAAACGGCGGTGAGACACCCCTGTCAGTAAAAGTCATCCCCTGTCAGGGATAGTCACCCCGTGCCGTTTGGCGCGTAGCGGAATTCTCACTTATTTTGCTCCCGAAAAAATAACCGTAAAGAAACAGAAGAACCCATGGCAAGAATCAAGCAGACACAGAAAACGCAGGATGTGCCTTCCTTCCAGCCCTGAAGAGGCGGGCGGAAGCCGAAGGACGAATCCGAGCTCCATTCCTATTATTATGGGTTCCGCCTGGATGAAAGGCAGAACATCGAGTTCGAGAGGCTCTACGCGAACTCCGGGGCGAAGACCAAATCCCAGTTCATCCTGTCGGCCATTTTCGGCAGGCCCCTGAAAGTGGTGAAAATAGACAAGGCGGCCACGGATTTCTACATCCGGCTGACAAACCTTCAGAGCGACTACCGCCGTGTAGGGGTGAACTACAACCAGGTGGCCAAAGCCGTCCACAGCGGGGAGCTGACCGAGAAGAAAGCCCTCGCCCTGCTTTATAAGCTGGAACAGCTGACCGTGGAATACATCTCGCTGAACAAGGAGATCATCCGTCTGACCAAGGAGTTCGAACGATGGTTGCAAAGATAACATCCGGCGTGTCCGTCTACGGGGCGCTCTATTACAACCAGGAGAAAGTGGACAAGGGCAAGGCCCGGACGCTGGGATGGAACCGTATCATGGAACGTCCCGACGGCACGGCCGGCATCCCGGAGTGCATGCGCAGCTTCGAGGCCTACCTTGCCGCCAACCGACGGACGGAAAAACCGGTGATCCACCTCTCGCTCAATCCCCATCCCAACGACAGGCTCTCCGACGGACAGCTGGAAGCCATCGGACGGGAATACATGGAAAAACTGGGTTACGGCGACCAGCCTTACATCATTTTCCGGCACGAGGACAACGCCCGCCCCCATATCCATATCGTCTCCCTGCGCATAGACGAGCAGGGCAGAAAGATCAGGGATTACAAGGAATGGGAACGTTCCATGAAAATCTGCCGGGAGCTTGAACAAAAATACGGGCTGGTTCCGTCAATGAAAGAAGAGCGCAAGGTTTCCGGCACCATGACACCGGTGGACTACCGTAAGGGTGACCTGAAACACCAGATCGCAAACGTGGTCAGACCGGCCCTGCAGGATTACCGTTTCCGCTCGTTCAAGGAATTCAAGGCCCTGCTCGGGCTGTTCAACGTGACGGTGGAGGAAGTACGCAAGAGCACCCGCGGGAGGATATGCCACGGGCTGGTCTATGCGGCACTCGACGAGAAAGGCAGACGTTGCGGCGTAGGCATCAAGTCCAGCGACATCGGCAGGAGCGTCGGTTACGAGGCCCTGGGAAAGAGATGCGCTCGAAGCAAGACGTGGATGAAGAAACATCCCGTACCGGAAAGGACGAAGGGGGCCATCCGGGAAGCCTTGCGGCAGGATACCCGGCAGGGATTCCTCCGGATCCTGGCCGGAAGAGGCATCGTCCCCATACTTTGGGAAAACGAAAAAGGCGTGATCTACGGAGTGACCTACATCGACCACGACTCGAAGACGGTCTTCAAGGGTTCGGCCCTTGGCAGGGAGTTCTCCGCGTCCGTCCTGAACAGGCTGTACGGCACGCCGCTTCCCGCGACAGCCATCCATGAGGATACCACCTTGAAAGAGGAAACCGCAAGAGGGGAAACCGGGCTTACGGAAGGACTGCTGGATATCCTCTCGACGGAATCCCGTCCTTATCCGGGCGAGGAAACCGCGGAGGGCATCTACGGGAAGAAGAAAAAGAAACGGAAACGCCGCGGTCCGCATGTCGGCTAAAAGGGTTTCCAAAGAGACGAAACATAAGCAAAGTATCACCTATAAAACAAGGGAAACATGTCACAAGAAGATGCCAGGGGACTGGGCAAGACCATCGACTTCATGCGCGCGGTCAGCCTCCTGTTCCTCGTGATGAACATTTATTATTTCTGCTATCCGTTCTTTCACCATCTGGGGTGTACCAACGGCATAGTGGACAAGATCCTCGTGAACCTGCAACGGGACACGGGGCTGTTCACCCATTCGCTGGTGACCAAGTCCTTCTGCCTGATGTTCCTTTTCTTCTCCTCGATGGGAGCCAGGGGACGCAGACAGATGGAGATGTCCTGGCGGCGTATCGGCTGTTTCCTGACGGCCGGCCTGTCCCTTTACTTCGGCAGTGAGCCGCTGCTCGTCTCAGGGTGGGACATCCGGCCCACCACGCTGCTGTACGTGTCCGCTGTCACCGCCGGTTATATCTGTCTCCTGACCGCCGGCATGTGGATCGGCCGTCTGTTGAAGAACCGGCTGATGGACGACGTGTTCAACGAGGAAAACGAGTCCTTCATGCAGGAGACCCGGCTGATGGTCAGCGAGTATTCGGTGAACCTTCCGACCCGTTTCTACTACAAGAAGAAATGGCATGACGGCTGGATAAACGTGGTGAACCCGTTCCGCGCGACCCTCGTGCTGGGTACGCCGGGCTCGGGCAAGAGTTACGCCGTCATCAACAATTACATACGCCAGCAGATCGCCAAAGGCTTCGCCTGCTACATTTACGACTTCAAGCATCCGGACCTGAGTACCATAGCCTACAACCAGCTACTCAAGAACAGGGACAAGTATGACGGCAACGTGCAGTTCTATGTGATCAACTTCGATGATCCGCGCCGCAGCCACCGCTGCAACCCGATCAATCCGGCCTTCATGTCGGATATCGCGGACGCTTACGAATCGGCGTATGTCATCATGCTGAACCTGAACAAAAGTTGGATACAGAAACAGGGTGATTTCTTCGTGGAGTCTCCGATCATCCTGCTGGCCGCCATCATCTGGTACCTCAAGATTTTCGAGGACGGGAAATACTGCACCTTCCCGCATGCCATCGAATTGCTGAACAAGCCCTATTCGGACGTGTTCACCATACTGACCTCGTACAGGGAGCTCGAGAACTACCTCTCGCCCTTCATGGACGCATGGAAGGGCGGGGCGATGGAGCAGCTCCAGGGCCAGATAGCGAGCGCGAAGATACCGCTCTCGCGCATGATCAGCCCCTCGCTCTACTGGATCATGAGCGGGGACGACTTCACGCTGGACATCAACAACCCGGAGGAACCCAAGGTGCTGTGCGTGGGCAATAATCCCGACCGGCAGAACATCTATTCGGCAGCCCTGGGGCTTTACAACGCCCGCATCGTCAAGCTGGTCAACCGGAAGGGAAAGCTGAAGAGCTCCATCCTGGTGGACGAGGTTCCAACTATCTATTTCCAGGGCCTTGACACGCTGATCGCCACGGCGCGGAGCAACAAGGTGGCGGTCTGCCTGGGAGCGCAGGACTTCAGCCAGCTGGTACGCGACTACGGTGAGAAAGAGGCGCGCGTGATCCAGAACACCATCGGCAACATCTTTGCCGGGCAGGTGGTCGGGGAAACGGCGAAAAACCTTTCCGAGCGTTTCGGCAAGGTGCTCCAGCAACGCAAATCGGTCAACATGACGAAAGAGGACACTTCCACCAACATCAGTACCCAGCTGGACTCCCTGATACCTGCCTCCAAGATATCCAACCTCTCACAGGGGATGTTCGTGGGAAGCGTATCGGACAATTTCGGGGAAACCATCAAGCAGAAGATCTTCCATGCCCGTATCGTGGTGGACAATGCCAAGGTGGAAGCCGAAACGAAGGCTTACAAACCGATACCCGTCATCACGGACTTCACGGACGGGGACGGCAAGGACCATATGCAGGAGGAGATCGAGCGCAACTACTACCGCATCAAGGAAGAGGTGGGCGATATCATCCGGCGCGAGCTCCTGCGCATAGAGAACGATCCGAAGCTGAAACATCTGCTGGAGACGGACGAGGAATAACATATATATATTAAGGAATAGGATTGCTTCAGGCAATCCGACATTTGATAACCGTTTAATTTTAGTTTTATGACCGAGAAAAAGAAAAAAAACAATCCCATGGGAAAACCCTGTTTCCCGTGGGTGGGCGGAAAGAGAAGGCTGCTTCCCGTCCTGACCGGGTCATTGCCGGGTAATTTTTCCGAAATGGAAACGTATGTGGAACCTTTCGTTGGCGGCGGCGCGCTGTTCTTCTGACTGAGGCAGGCCCATCCGCACATCCGCTGCGTGATCAACGACTCCAACGAGAGCCTGGTGAACGTGTACCGCATCATCCAGAACTCCCACGAGGAGCTGATCAGGACGCTGGACGGCATCCAGAGGGAATACCATGCCCTGAGGGAACACGCGGACAGGAGGGCGTACTTCATGGAAAGGCGCACATTCTTCAACGAGGGGAATCCGGACGATGTCACCCGCGCCGCCCTGTTCATCTTCTTCATGCGTACCTGCTACAACGGCATCTATTCGGTGAACCGCAGCGGCAAGCTCTCCGTGACGTTCGGCGCGGGCAACCGTGCGAGAATACTGGAAGAAGAGCTGCTCCGCCTGAACCATAAGCTGCTGCGGGGAGTCGTCATCCTGGACGGGGATTACCGGCAGACGGGAAAATACGCGGGTGGGAAGACCTTCTTCTACTTCGACCCTCCCTACAAGCCGGTCAACGAGGCGGGCGGCTATACCTCCTACATGCCCGACGATTTCGACGACAACGACCAGATCCGCCTGGCCGAGTTCTGCAGGGAGATAGGGGATGCCGGCAGCAAATGAATGCTCTCCAACTCCGATCCTCGCGAGAAGGATCCGACCAATACCTTCTTCGACGACCTGTACGACGGCTTCCACATCCAGCGGCTGAGCATCTTCCGCTCGGTCTGCTCCATCGCCGAGAAACGGAAACCGGTCAACGAGCTGTTGATAAGGAACTATTAATGCGGGCCGAAACCCGGATAAAGTAAGACAGGCGGGAGAATTTCTCCCGCCTGTCCTGTGTCATATATCCCCCCTGATGTTCCATGTCAGGAGCACCTACCTTCTTATTTTTCACCCGCTTTCCCGTTTCAACTCCGCATGCGTTTCCTCCGTTTTTTTCAGACGGTGCTGCAGGAACTCGTTCAGATCCTTGTGCGGCAGGTAGTGCACCGCCTTGTCCGTCACGCTCCCGCACCGCCGCCTGATTTCCTCCGTCGCTTTCCGCCCCGCACCATCGTTGTCCAAGAAACAGCAGACATGCCCGTAACCTTCCAGCACGTCCAACGCCCCGGCCAGGTTGCCGACCGAATTGAGCACCACGCAATCCGGCACCGGCTGCCCCTGTTTGAGCGCAAGGTAAGAGAGGTAATCCATGAACCCCTCGAACACCAGTACCGTCGATCTCTCATTCTTATCCGTTGAATGCCTGACATGCGAGATATCCTTTGGGGAAGTAGAACCCTTGAAATAAGGATTGCGTATCTCCATGCCGCCTCTCCGGTTCCTGAACCCGATCCCGAAATACCATCTGCCCCGCATGCGGTAATGCACCTCCACGCACTCCCCCAAGGCGATGCCGGAAGGAATCCCCCTTTTGGCCAGATAATCCAGCAGCACCGTATTACGGAGCGGCGAGACACGGACCTCCTCGAATGCCGGAGGCATGGCGGCCGCCTTCCGGGGTACCGGGGCGGGTGTGGACACGGGGAAGTGTCCCTCTATGCCCTTCAATACGGAGGATATGTCGCGCATCCCGTACAGCCTTTGCGCCAGGTCGATGATGCTGCCTCCCGTCCCCTCTCCGAAATCATGTCACAGGTTTCTGGAAAGGCTGACCTTGAATGAGGGGGTACGCTCCTCGCGGAAAGGCGAGCGGTACCACAAACTGTCCCCCTGTTCCTTTACGGGGGAGAATCCCATCCGCCGGAGGTAATCCCCAAGCGGAATCCTTTTCGCTTCTTCAATGTTCATGACTCGTCGTGTATTTGATAATGGTAAGAATTTAGAATAGCCGGCCGAACCATTTTACCGGATCCAACGGCCGGCCATTTTTTTGCAGTTCGAAATGCAGGTGGTTGCCGGTGGACGTCCCCGTGCTTCCCACCTGCCCGACGCACTGTCCGATGCGGACCGTCCCGCCTTTCCTTACAAGGATCCGGCTCATGTGCGCGTACAGGGTCGAGTATCCACCCTCATGGCGGATACGGACGAACCATCCGTAGCTACGGCTGTAACCGGCCTCCGACACTTTCCCATTTCCTGCCGCATATACCGGCTCGCCATACGGGGCCGCCAGGTCCACCCCCTTATGGAACATCCTCCGTCCCTTAAGGGGATGCGTCCTGCTTCCGAACCCAGAGGAGACCCGGTAGCGGGTACGCCTGCCGTCAAGGGGGAACAGTACCGGGTAATCCGCCAGGACGGCGACCGCCTGCCGCAGCCCTCATCCCTCCGTTCATTTCCCCGGTTCCCGGACACGTCCGTTTGACATTTCCACGCCGCCTTCCGCCCCTCTTCCTCCACCCTCCAGGCAGGCGGAAAGCGACAAAAGGTGACAAAACATGACTATTAATGACAACTTTCTCATAATCAATTTATTTAATGGCGAAGATAGTAATTTTACCTCCCGAAACGATTCACTCACTTTTAAATTTAACAGTTATGCAAGAAGTAAAACCGGCTGCGCAAGGCAGCGAAAACGCCACTCAGGAACAGGGTTACCTGATGGCTTACGACAAGAGGGAGCAGAAAGCGAAAGGTGTCAAGGGCATCGCGGCAAACGGGGAGCTGGAGACGCTCGAGGCCAACGAGCAGAACAAGGGGCAGTTCATCCGCGTGGACCGCTTCGGGAACTTCTTCACCAACTTCGGGAAGAACTTCCTCTACCAGTACAACAACCCCACACGCTTCTCCCTCTACCGGATGGAGGAAAGCTGCCCGGTGGAACAGGCGGCGAAAAAGATCGAGGATGCCCAGCAGCCCCAGAACGAGTCCCTGCGGCGCGAGCTCTCCAGGAACAACCGCATCTATAACAACCATTTCTTCAACGAGCGCGAGATCAACTGGGAGCAGGCGGCGCGTTACGGGCTTACCCCGGACGTGCTCAGGCAGACGGGCGACATGGAAAAGCTGTTGCAGGGCAGACAGTCCGGCATAGCCTACGACATCTCCATGAACACCGAGCTGGGGCGTCAGAAAGGGGATGCCAAGCTCTCGCTCTTCTGCGACGAGGACGGGGCGGTCAAGTTCGACCTGCACTTCATCCGCCAGGCACCGAAAGTCGGGCAGGAATACCGGGGCTACAAACTGGAGGAAGACGTGCTGGAGGCATTGAACCGTACCGGCAACGCGGGCAGGCTCGTCAACCTGGTCACGGATTACCGTACCAGGGAGATGAAGCCCTGCTACCTCTCCAAAGACCCGATAACCAACGAGATGTTCTTCTTCCCGGCAGACCAGGCGCGCCACCCGCGCAAGATAAAGGACTATGCGCTGAGCGACAAGGAGTATGCCGACTATGCCGCCGGAAAAGAGGTTCCCATCGAGTTCAAGTCCTCAAACGGGAAGGTGTACCAGACCTCCATCCAGATGAGCGCGGCCGAGCGCGGTACGGAATTCCTGTGGGAAAGAAGCACGAAGAAGCCGGAAAAGAGACAGACGCAGGAACAGGCAGCCGGTCTCAAGGAGGCGGCCGGAAAACCGGCCAGACGAACCAGACAGTCCGTGACCCCCAAAATGTAATCTGCCATGGCACCTGCAAAAGAAAACCTCAAGCAGCTGGAAGAGCTGCTGGCCAGGGAAGGCGAAGGAGGCCTCCTTGTCTGCTACGAGACGGGCGGGGACAAGCCCCATGCCGCCTCTTCCTACCAGCTTTATCCTGTCCATCCGGGCCAGGACGGCATGACCTACCAGTTCCTCTGCCTCCTGCATGTCGGGGTGGAAACCGCCCGGATATCGGCATTCATCCCTGATACCCGTATGGAGGTCTACCGCTTCCCCCGCATGGCCGCCCTTCCTCCCTTCTTCCGGGATACCCCTGTCAAGGAGTATATCACCGGCGGGCTGCTTCCCCATATCAGGGAGAACGGGCTGAAGCCGGTGGTAAGTGTCAACCTGCGCGACATGGTCTTCACACGCTCCGAAGGGCTGTCGGTGGAGCCGGGCGGCGTTCTCCGCCTCGATGCCGGGCAGATCGACCGTCTCATGGAGTTCCGCCGGCGACAGGATGAGCTGGCCGCAAGGTACAAATATATCCCCCGGTACGAGCTGCCCCTGCGTGTCATCGAGACCTCCAAAGGGGTGCTGGTGTTCAGCGGCGGCGACATCGGCTGGAAAGGGATTGACAGTTTCAACAAATTCCTGCTGGGCAATTACTTCTCGACGCATGCGCTCCCCGGTCCCGTCAGACAATACCGCGTGGATTCCCCTTCCGTGAGGTTATACGAACTCACCGACATCTCCTGCCGGAAAGAGGCGGGAACAAACAGGTACACGTTCGACCTTTTCGATGCGTATGCCAGTGTCGGAGCCTCGGAGAAGAAAGGATGGGTGCTGGAGTTCGCCACGGACATGGAACCCTCCGATACGGAATACCGCCGCCTGGAAGATTTCTTCGGCCGCCGTCCGGAAGGGAACAGCAAGGACATCTGCCGGTTGCTCGCCCTGCAGAGGCGTTTCGACAGGGACATCATCCTCGATCCGGCTTTCGCCTACCATTTCCGGTTCAAGGAATTCGTCAGGAGGATGGATGACTGCGTAAACGGCCTTTCCACAGGGGACAGCATGGGAAAAATACTGGACGAGGTACGGGAAAAGTCGGACCGTATCCTGAGAACGGATTTCAGGGTACGGGGGTACGGTACTTCAGACCGGCAAAAGGAGAACAAGCCCGGAAAGGCCAAAAAGAACAGCAACCGTAAACAACTAAAACGATAATACGATGGACAACAGATCATCTTCCGATCCTTATTTCAATCCGCAGCAGCCCGGCACGGTCTGTATCGCCATAGACAGGTACGGTCATTACCTTCCGTCTTCGGAAAATGCCCTGCGTTTCCTGCAGCAAGGCGACGTGGAAACCGGAGTAAGGCGGTTCCTGGACGACAACGTGAAGGCCTCCGCCCTCTGCACATACGTGCCGGACGTGACGCTGCTCGTCTTCCGCTTCCAAAGCATGAAGAACGTGCCGCCACCCGGGTCAGTACAGACGGCCGACCGCTACATACGCGACAAGCTCCTCCCTTTCCTTGCCTCGGAAAACCGGTTGCCGGTAAAGAAAATCACCCTTGCCGACGCGGTATATTCTACCCTGACCAGAGGAACGCCGGACTGCTCCGCGCTGAAAAAACACTTCATGCAGGAGAGCGGCTATATCGAATTCCTCGGGGGACAGCGCGAAAGGAAGAGCATCTACCGCCTGCAGCCGGAATACGTGCTGCCCCTTACGGTGGTAAAGAACGGTTTCGGTTACCTGCTCTTTTCCGGCAACGAGACCGGCAGGGAGGGATTCAAGGCCTGCATCCAGCATGTGGCGGACCATTACTTCGACCCGCACTACGACATGGGCCGGCTGGACATCTATGAATGCCCCGTCCTGGACGGGAAGCTGCCGCCCCATATCGACACGGCATATGCCCCTTACGGCTACTTTCCGGTAAACGGGTTCGACTTTTCCCCTCACCGCCATGTCGCCCCGTCCGCCCTGCCGGAGGAATTCACGGAAGGGCTGACTCCCCTCTACAGCCATCCGCTGCGTCCCGACGCGGAGAGCTTCGGCAGTTTCATCTCACGCTTCAAGGATGACGGGAGGACACGGACGACCGTAAGCCGGGAGAACTACGACATCTACCGGCTGCTGACCGTCGCACGCAACGGTTACATGAACGTCCATGAGAAGCCGTTCACGTACTTCGACACCCTGCTGCCGGTGGCAAGGAAGCTGGAACAGGCCACGCAGGTGAAAACCGCCGCCGCGTTCAACGCGGACGATTTCAGGATCTATTCCTCGGTTATCAGCCGCCAGGCAGAAGCCATCCTGCAAAGGGACTTCGACGTGAGGGGGCACCGTTCCATCGTAAACGAGCTGGATGACGGGGATCTTACCTTCATGGTGGGCCGCGTCAAGCTGAACTCCGTCCAAAGGGCGGTGCTTGCCGACGGGCACGCGGTACACCTGCCGGAGAATGACTCTCCGGAAAACCACAGCCGGTTGTACTGCATGGCCGACAAGTTCGAAAACCGGCTGGTAACATCGGCAAGGCCGTTCTTCGGCGTGCGGACATACCGGATGACAGACGAGGGGCTGATCCGCCCGATTGAGCCGGAACCGGACGGGAAAGCGAGGAAAAAAGAAATGAAATCCAAAAGAAACAAACCTAAGATATAGCCATGATCAGAAAGAAGAAAGCCGGAACCGGAATGCGGATTGTCGGGAACGGTATCCCTTCCCGGAACTATACGGCCGTGGAGACAGCCCGGGGATTCCTCTTCTTCACCCATACGGAAGAAGGCAGGAGAAGCCTGCGGGAATTCCTTCAGGGAATGGCCGATGCTTATTTCGACCCGTCATTCGACCTGGGTCCGGTATGTGTCCATGAGGCGGAAGGCGTGCTCCATGACCTTTCCCCGGTCAATCCGGAGAAAATGTCCCTTGCGGCATATCCCTACGCGCGAAAGCCGGATAACCTCCGGATGAATGTCCGTTACATAAACGGAATGACACCGACAGCGGAGGATTTCAGCAGTTTCTGCCGAAATACCGGCTGTTCGGCCAGCCTGCGTAACAGAAATATCACTGATACCCTGGAGGCCTTGGAACGTTACGACAGGTATCTGGAAGCACTCCGGCGCATGCCGGAAGCGGTCCCCCATGAAAGGGACGGGCCCCGTGAGACCAGGCTACAACTGCAGAGACTGATGGACTCCGCCTACGATGTCCGGGGACACCGCACGGCAGGAAGGATACTGGATGATCCCGCCACTACGGTCAATGTGGAAGGGGTGCGGCTGTCCGCCTCCCACCGGAACATTCTTAAGGCCGGCCTCGGGTTGTACCTGCCATGCAAAGCCGGGGCCGATCCCGCTCATGCGTATGCATGGGTGGACAGGAATACGGACCGCATCGTCTTTGGCAACTGTCCACCCGGGGACCGTGAAACCGTCGGGCTCAAACGGGATACGGAAAAGAGGACGCATGGTTCTCTAAAAAGTACAAAAAAGAAGACGGGACCCCGTCCCAAAATGTAAAACAAGGAAAAACGATATGGAAAAAGAAACCGATTTAAAACAGAGCGGACCGGTCGTCCTTTTCAACGTGGACCAGCGGGACAGGCTGGTGGACTATGCCGTGTGCCACAGTGACTATGAATGCGGCGATTATCTGCTCCGACAGGCTGAGCTGGCCCTTGGCGGGGCGTATGTCCCCAATGAATCCGTATTCTGCCTGGCAGACGCAGAACGGACGGACGACGGCCTTCCGGAACTGCTGGACGACTATATCCGAAAAGACGACATCCGGGAGTTGCCCTCGTTTGACCTGCGCTGCCTCACGTTTCTCCATGAGACCACGGAAGGCGGCCTGCCGGAAGAAATGTGGGCCATACTGGAAAAAACGGAACAGCTGCTCGATGATCCGGACACCAGAAAAGCATTGGAAGCGTACCACGGTTACCATGAAAGAAGGGAGAATTCCATGTCCGAGCGTACCATCTGCGCTGTCCGCACGGACAAGGGCGTGCTCCTGTTCGACGACTCGGGCCGGGGACTGCAATGTCTGGAGAGTTACCTGCAGTACCATGCGGACCGGTATTTCTCCCCCGAACTCCACGGACTGGAAAAACTGGAGACATACCATTTCAGCACATCCGATAAGGGCATATCGGATACGGCCGGAAGGTGCGCCGCCATGTTCACCCCGCAAGGCCGGCATGAATTCATACCCCGCAAGGCCCGTTATCTGCCCGATTCCCTTGTCACCGGACTCCGTCCGTCAGCCGGCTGTCCCATGCACGCGGACGGGGAGGCGTTCTGGCGGTTTGTCAAGACCTTCGGCCTGAATGCCACGGACGAGGCAAACGAGATAGTGGCCCTGATTGAAATCCGTGCCAGAGGGGTGTCGGATCCCGGACAGCTGGAGAAGGTATCCGTCCACCGGGCCGGGTTCCACAGCCTGTATGAACGGCGGCAGGCCTGCCTGAAAAGGAACGACATTGTGATGTACCGGGCACTCGGGCGGGCCTCCAGGGATATGGCAGAGAGAATCCTCAGAACGGAATACAAGGTGCGGGAACACGTGCCTCCCATACAGGGAAAAGGACTTAAGCCCGTGTCTGAACCGCTTGCCGGTAAAAAGGCAATAAACAGACGGAAGAAAGCAAATGGAACCCCTAAAAGACGGATATAGCATGGCATGGTTGGAATGGCTGAGACGGCCCGGGAAGGAAAAGCTCGGGAACCTCTATCTGGAACTGTGTCCGGACAACCGGATAAAATCCTTTATGGTAACCCGGCACAGGCCGCAGGGCGCGGATTCCTTCATGACATTCATCGATTATACCGCCGGGAAAACCATAAAGGAAGGAAACAGGGCGGTTCCGGACAACCTGCTGCTGGCCTTCTACGGGGTGCCGGAAAGGATACTTCCCCCGGCAGAGGAACTGCTGGAGAAACAACCGGAGGAGATTTGCAGGTACGTGCTCAAATGCGGCGGGGTAACCGAAGGAAACTCGGTCCCGCTCAGACGGGCCGTCTACCTGCGGGCGCACGGGAGGGAGATAGACCGTACCGGCCTCAAAGAGATGGAACGTTCGCCCGATTGCCGGAACTACGAGGCCTATGAAGCCGCCATGGAAAGGCTCTCGGAAGGGAAAAAGGCCTCTTTCCGCCTTTCCTTTATAAAGACGGAACGGGGTGTGAGGGTGTTCAATGACGGTCTGCAAGGTCCGGAGCGTATGCGCGGGCTGTTGCAGGACATGGCGGACTGCTTCTATTCCCCCACATGGGAAGGACTGGGGACGCTTTCCGTGTACCGGATCGAGACATCTTCCCGGAGGTTGCTGGAGATGTCGCAGGATAGCGGACGGGATTTCCCCGCCTCGCAGCCCCCACTGGAGATCCTGTCCGGCTATCTTCCGACGGCCTCTTTCGACATGTCGCCCACGGCAGACAACCTGGAGCGTTTCATAAGGGCCAACTCCCTGACGCTCTCCGGGAACAACCGGGAGATCATGACCTTGCAGGATATCGCCCGAAGGGGATACGCCCACCTGTATACGGACGAGACGTTCCGTTACAGGAAAGAGTTCGCCGGTATCGAGAAGGAGTTCCGTACGCTCGCAAGAGAGAGGGAACTGTACCGGGATCTCCCTTATGAGGACAGGATGCACAATCTTCGGGAAAAGTCCAGGACCGTTGCGGAGTTCCTCCTGAAAAGGGAAGGAGTCCGCCGGGAGATGCCCGCCGTGACCTTGAAGACGGACAAGTATGCGGAAAGGATACGGGGCATAGCGGAAAGTCCGGAGAAGAAGACGGCCTCTCCGGCTACCGGTGAAAAGAAAAAGCGGCCGGCCCGCAAACAGAAGGGCGCGGCTTCCAGACAAGTGAAACCTCAATTATAAACCGCAATGGAAACAACAGATTCATTCACTCCCGAGGAGCTGCTCGATGCCGGAAGACGCACCATCGAGCGCAAGGCGCTGCAGAAGACCATAAGGGACATGTTCTCATATCGGAACCCGCTACGGCAATTCATGGAGGGTTACCGTTTCAATGTCATCCGCTGGAGGGCCGCCAACCTGAAGGAACCTTCCATATGGAAGCGTGCCGCCCTGTTCTTCAATACCAGGGGACTCCCGGGTATCCTCCGTGACAATTTCCGGCAGAACCGCGCGGACCTGCTCACCCGCTGGGAAAGGAACGTCATAAACGACATCAACCGCTCGCTGATCCGGCTGGGCGGCATACCGCTCTCCTCCAAGCCCCGCGACCTTTCCCGGCAGCTGAAGGACATATCCCGGAAAATATACCGGATGACCACTTATGACCGCTGCCCGAGCCTGCTTCAGGAGAGCCTGCTGCTGTCCACCTACGAGTATATATTCGCCTCGCCGCATGAGAGGAAATTCGGAAACCTGTGTCCCGATGAGATCTGCGGGATGCTGCGCCAGAACGGTGTCCCGCAGGAAAGCCTCTGCTACCAGAACTACGAGAGCATACTCGCCGGAAGGGAGACAGCCCTTTACGAGTTCACCTCTGACGGGAAAGCCACCCTGTACCTCAAGCCGATGGACCATGTGAGGCTGGAGATGACCTCCAAAGGGTATGACATGGTCCCCACGGGGCTTCCTCCCGCCCGGACTGTCCCTTCCCCCACGGAAAGCGTGGAGAATGCGCCGCGGCTTTCCGAGAAAATCGGGAAGATAAGGAAACCACGGAGCGGAAAGAAACCCGCCAAAGAAGCCGGGAAAGCGAAGAAAAGACATGGGACGGGACAGCCCATAAAAAACAGACAACAAATAACAATTAAAATGTAAGAAGAATGAAAGTCGTGATTTGTGAAAAGCCGTTTGTGGCTAAAAGACTGGCCCGCGTATTAGGCGCGGACAAGATGGAAGACGGGTATCTCATTGGAAACGGCTACGCCGTGGCATGAACGTTCGGCCACCTGCTGGCCCCGGCCTCTCCCTTTTCCCGGTTGGAAGGGCCTGTCACGGGGGGAATGCTTCCCCTCGCTTACGGGCCGTCCGGACTCGCCGTCCGACAGACAAGGACGGAAACCGGATTTCAGGATGATCCTGTCGCCGTGAAGCAATTGGAAGTCATCCGCGGGCTGCTACGGGAAGCGGACGGGGCGATTACGGCAACCGATACCTCCCGTGAGGGGCAGCTGGTCGCCCGCAACCTTTATGACTATCTGGGATTCAAGGGAAAGACAGAACGCCTGTGGCTTTCCTCGCTGACGGACAAGGCGATCCGCGAGGCGTTCCGCAACCTCAAGCCGGACAGTCTCCACGAAGGCCTGTACCTGGCAGGCAAGGCACGGCGGGAAGCCGACTGGATTATCGGGTACAACGCGAGCCTCGCGCTCGGCATGGCCGCCGGAAGAAGGAACCATTCGCTCGGACGGGTACAGACACCGGCGCTCGCCCTTATCTCAAGGCGTTACCTGGAAAACAGGGACTTCACCGCCGTGCCCCGTTACCGGCTGGAGCTGTCGCTCCTTAAGGACGGGAAAGAGCTTGTGCTCACCAGCCCCGAAGAATATGCACGGAAGGAGGATGCCGTAACCGCCCGGAACCGGGCCGCGGCATCGCGTAGTTCGGTGGCAATACAGGTGGAGAGGAAGGAGACGGTGGAGGAACCGCCGCTCCTGTATGACCTGGCAACCTTGCAGAAGGAGGCGAACATCCGGCTGGGCCTGACGGCCGGGCAGACGGCATCCGTCCTGCAGAGGCTGTATGAGGGAGGCTACATCTCATACCCGCGTACCTCCTGCCGCCATATACGGGAGGACATGCTGGAGGATATGCCGGCACTGCTCTCCCTCTTGAAAGACAACCCGCGTCTTGCACGCCATGCGGAAGCGCTGGAAGGCAAGCCGCTGCACACCCATGCCGCCGATGACGGCAAGGTGAGCGGGCATCATGCCATTATCATAACGGAAAGCGTACCCGGCAAACTGCCGCTTGACGAGCAGATTATCTACTGGATGATCGCCGGCAGGATGCTGGAGGCCTTCTCCGATGACTGCACCGGGGAGGAGGTGGACGTCCGCCTCGAATGCGGGGGAATCCGGTTCGGGGCCGGGTATCGCCGGACGGTACATGCCGGCTGGAAAAGCGTTTATGGCGAGGCCGGGAAAGAAGAGGACACCGTGTTCCCGGTCTGGGAAGAGGATGAAATGCTGCCGGTAACGGATGTGTCCCTCCGAAGTGAAGAGACCTCTTCAGAGCCGCTTTTTACGGAGGCCTCGCTGCTGTCCGAGATGGAAAACCGCGGACTCGGCACACCTTCTACCCGGGCCGGTGTCATCGAACTGCTCATCGCACGCCGGTATGTCGAGAGGCGGGGATGCGATCTGCTGCCGACCCCCAAAGGGCTGGAGGTGTATGAAACCGTTAAGGACAAGCTCATTGCCGCCCCGGACATGACCGCCCGGTGGGAAAAGGACCTGCAGGAGATTGAACGGGGAAACCTGGATGCGGACGTGTTCATCAGAAGGGTTGAAGAATACGCACGGCAGATCGTGGAGGAACTCTCCAATATCCGGTTCGAACATCCCGAGCCGCCCCGCCACCGCTGTCCCAAATGCGGGATGGAGACGCTGGTCCTGCACCGGAAGGTGGCACGGTGCGGCGATCCGGACTGTGCGTTCCTGCTTTTCAGGGTGTTTAACGGGAGGGAGCTGACCGACGAAGAGACGCTCTGCCTGCTGGAAGGAAAGGAGACGGATTTCCTGCCTTTCGTCAGCAAGAGGGGCAGACCGTATGAGGCGTCCCTCAAAATGGACGAGAACTACAGGATAGAGATGACATTCAGGGATACCCCTGTGGAAGGATAGCCGTTATCCGCCCGCGACCCGCCTGTAACGCAGGCGGCAGACGTTCCTTCGGAAATTATGTGTCCCGGCCAGCTCCCATGCGGAAACTCCGGGACCTCCTTCGAACAGACGGAATCCTTCGCCCTGGAAGCAGGGCAGGACATACAATACCAGCTCGTCGGCCATGTTAAAACGAAGCAGGCTGTCCGCAAGGGGAAACATTTCCAGGTTGGCCTCCGCAAGATATACGCCGGATCGCTCACGTTTCCATCCTGCCAGGGCTATGAAGGAAACCGTAGGGTCAAGGCGGGAGAAGGCGCGTTCCCTGATGCGGGTGATGCCGTATTTCCCGGGGTGTTCCCACAGGTCCGGGAATGTCGACCTGCGGGCAAGGTAGCCGTCAAGGGTGATGAATGCCAGAATCTGAACCGTCGCCATATGAATATGCCGTTTTCTTGTTTCGTAATGGTTCCGGAAGAGGCCATAAAAAGAGCGTGGCCTTACGCGACCTCAAGACGTGGCTCTGGTAAACCAAGAATAAGAGTAGCGCAAGCCACGCTATGACAATGCATAGCATAGCCTTACGCAGAGGTCCCTTATTCTTGTGAAATTTACCAGATTTCGTCTTGAGGGCGTTCCGCGAACGTTATGTCTATATATCAGCAGGGACAGGGATTGGCCCTGAGCCCGGTTGAATTCGTATTTCCGGGGTAAAGATAGGAAATTAATCCGATATTCCGGGCAAATAAGATCGATTGATTCGTCATGCCGCCCAAAAAGAAGGAGGGCGTGTTTAGTGTCTGTTGCACAACTCAAAATTATTAAAACAAGTAATCTCTTTTGTTGCATATATTGTTAATTATTAATATATTAGTAACAAAAAAGTAATTATGCAAGGTTACAAATCATACGAAGAAAAACTGTTTTATACAT
>OLFZ01000407.1_pt1 | contig 47941 bp, 46 predicted proteins | sample 1604861 | NCBI WGS metagenome assembly OLFZ01 (sample SAMEA3888895, study PRJEB22519) | human gut metagenome | biome: human gut; feature: human-associated habitat; material: faeces | place: Denmark | collected 2011 | reverse complement strand
TATGTCTGACATATTTTAAAATATCTCAGACATATTTTCGCGCCCCTGAAAACTACATTGAAACAAACCCTAAAAATGCAGACAAAAATGTAAAACAAAAGGGCGCGTTTGCAGGTGCGGGCTTTATTTGTTAAATTTGCAGAAGATACGCACTGCCGCTGCGGCATGATTCCGTTGATATGCGCGTACCCTTATGCCGGCACACGTGTGTACGTGCTCATGTATGGGTGTATGCGGTTGCGGCGGGGCGGCGTTTCAGTTTTCCATGTTTCAATAAAACAATACCGTAAATGGGAGTTACCCTTGTGATTCTTGCCGTATCGGCAGTATTCTTTGCCTTGGGCAAAGTCCGTTCCGACATCGTGGCCTTGTGCGCCCTCATCTGCCTTATGCTTTTTGGCATTCTTACCCCGCAGGAAGCCCTTTCGGGCTTTTCGAATTCGGTGGTGATTATGATGATAGGCCTTTTCGTGGTAGGCGGTGCTGTGTTCCAAACGGGGCTTGCGCGGATGATGGGCGGCAAGATAATGGGAATGGCCGGAAACAGCGAGTTGCGCCTGTTCCTGCTCGTAATGTTAGTTACAGCCGGAATAGGGGCTTTCGTGAGCAATACAGGCACGGTGGCCTTGATGCTTCCCATTGTCGTAAGTCTTGCGGCCAGCGCCAAAATGAGCGCGAGCCGGCTGCTTATGCCTTTGGCTTTTGCGAGCAGCATGGGCGGCATGCTGACGCTGATAGGTACGCCTCCCAACCTTGTTATACAGGAAACGCTTACAGAGAATGGCTTTGAACCGTTGTCTTTTTTCTCATTTCTGCCTGTGGGTTTGATATGCCTGGGGGTGGGAATAATAGTGCTGTTGCCTTTGAGCCGCTGGGTGCTGTCGAAGAAGAAAGAACGTAAATCGCAAGGAGCGGCCGACGGGGGAAAGACGCTTGACCAACTGGTGGAAGAATACCGCCTGGAAGACAACCTGTCGGTGCTGCGCGTGAATGGCAAGTCGCAAGTCATAGGTAAGACGATAGCAGAACTCGACATACGCAGCCGCTACGGGCTTTCGATACTCGAAGTGAGGCGCGAACCGGTGCGCGGAAAAAGACTGATGAAGAACGTGGAGCAAACTCCCGCCGGACCGGGTACAAAGCTGCGCGAAGGCGATTTGCTTTACTTCATAGGCGACAAGGACAAGGCTTCAGGTTTTGCCGAAGAATATTCGCTGGAAACATGCGTGATATCGGCACAACAAGGTTCGGAGAAAAAGGGCGCGCTCGACTTTTACGACATAGGTATAGCCGAAATAGTGCTTCTTCCAAACTCGCCGCTTGTAAACCGACTGCTTAAAGAGTCGGGCTTCCGCTCGAAGTACAGCATAAACGTGATAGGCATACGCCGCCACGGGCAGTATATAATGAACCACCTGCCGGGAGAGAAACTGCATTCGGGCGATGTGCTGCTGGTTCAGGGAACATGGAGCAACATAGCGCGTCTGAACAACGAGGACGAGCGGTGGGTGGTGCTCGGGCAGCCGCTGAAGGAAGCTGCAAAGGTTACGCTTGATTACAAGGCGCCGGTGGCTGCCGCGATAATGCTTGTTATGATTGCAATGATGGTGTTCGACTTCATTCCCGTCGAGCCTGTAACGGCAGTAATGATTGCGGCCGTGCTTATGGTGCTGGCCGGGTGTTTCAGGAATGTCGAGGCTGCATACAAGACGATAAACTGGGAAAGCATAGTGCTTATCGCGGCCATGATGCCCATGTCGGTGGCTCTGGAAAAGACCGGCGCGTCGACAATGATTTCGCATTCGCTGGTTAACGGCCTGGCAGGCGTGGCCGGTCCGGCCGGACTGCTTGCTGGCATTTATTTCACAACGTCATTGCTCACGATGTTCATAAGCAATACGGCTACTGCCGTGCTCATGGCTCCCATAGCCCTGTCTTCGGCAACGGAGTTGGGCGTCAGTCCGTATCCTTTCCTTTTTGCAGTGGCCGTGGGTGCGAGCATGTGCTTTGCCTCTCCGTTTTCAACGCCTCCCAATGCGCTGGTAATGCAGGCCGGGCGTTATACGTTCATGGACTACGTAAAGGTGGGCTTGCCGTTGCAGTTGATAATGGGTATAGTAATGGTGCTCGTGCTGCCTTTGCTGTTCCCGTTTTAAGCATTTCGTTTTTTGTTGGTTCGAGTCTGCGGATTGAAAATAAAAATGCTAATTTTGAATTGAAATAAAACATTGTGCTATGAGATTAGTAAGATTGCTGTTGGTGTCGGCCGTGCTTTTTGCCTGCACCGGCGCACAAGCTCAGGAAATAGTTTATAAATATCGCGTATACCTGAAGGATAAAAAGGAATTGCCTTATAAAAAGAGCCGGCCGCTGGAGTTCTTGTCGCAAAAGGCTCTCGACAGGAGGGCAAAATGGAAAATAAAAATCGACGACAAGGACCTTCCCGTGTCGCCGGCATATCTGAGCAAGCTGGCCGTGAACGGGACTAAGGTCCTTTGCATGAGCAAATGGAACAATACCGTGCTTGTCCAGAACACCGATAGCGCAAAGTTGGAAGCCTTGGCCGGGCTGCCCTTTGTTAGCAAGGTGCAGAAGGTCTTTGCCGGCACGCTCTATGAATATCCGGATGATATAAAGGAAAAGCGCCTTGCCGAAATAAAAGACTCGCTCGCTCATTCAGCTACTTTTTACGGCGCGTCGTTCGACCAGGTACACCAGCTTAACGGGACACTGCTGCATAACGCCGGCTTCCGCGGCAAAGGCATGACCATTGCAATAATCGACGGAGGATTCCATAACGCCGACGCAATGAAACTTTTGGATAACGTGAAGATACTCGGAACGCATAACTTCGTGCGCCCAAATCAAAGTGTATATGACGAAAACAGCCACGGGATGAGCGTCTTGTCGTGTATCGGCGCGAATAAGCCTAATGTACTTGTAGGCACGGCGCCAGAAGCGGAGTTCTGGCTGCTTGTTAGCGAAGACAGTTACTCCGAGACACCGGCCGAAGAGGATTATTGGGCGGCGGCTGTGGAGTATGCCGATAGCGTGGGCGCTGATGTGGTTAACACTTCGTTGGGATATAATGATTTCGACGATGATTCGATGAATGTAAAGTATTGCGAGCTCGACGGCAAGTCACGTCTTAACAGCCGTTCCGCTTCGCTCGCCGCTTCGCGCGGACTCATGCTCGTGCACAGCGCAGGCAATTCCGGCAACGACAGTTGGAAACTGATAACTCCGCCCGCCGACGCTTTCGATGTGATTACAGTGGGCGCTGTTGTTAGGAGTGGGGAGAACACTCTGTTTTCTTCTTTGGGAAATACGGCCGACGGGCGTATTAAACCCGACGTTATGGCTATGGGACAAGCTTCTGCTGTGGCTCGTAGCGACGGGCAGGTGGGCCATGCAAGCGGTACGTCGTTTTCTTCGCCGATAACGGCCGGCATGGTGGCTTGTTTAATGCAGGCTTTGCCCGAATACAAGCCTGAGGAGATAATAGATTTGTTGCACAAGAGCGGAAACTATTCCGAACATCCCAACAACATATACGGATATGGCATTCCCGATTATTGGAAAGCCTACCTGAAAGGGCGATACCGCAAATGAACGCTGCCGTTTCCTTATATGAACTGACTTGCAGGATACGCAACGCTATTAGCACGCAATTGCCGGGCTCGTATTGGGTGCGTGCGGAAATCAGCGAGGGAAGGCAAAACGCCAACGGCCATTTTTATTGCCGCTTTATAGAGAAGAATGCTGCGGGAACAGACATCGCGTCGGCTGCAGGAATTATATGGGCCGGCACATACGTAACCCTTCGTGCGAGGTTTGAGAGAGAAACCGGGCAAAGGTTCGGGGCGGGCATTAAAGTGCTTGTCAGGGTTAGGATAAACTTCCACGAACGTTACGGGTTGTCGCTGCTGGTAGAAGATATTGACCCTTCTTACACGCTCGGCGACATGGTTCGCCGCAGGAAAGAGATTATAGACAAACTTACAGCCGAAGGCGTTGTTAACCTTAACAAACAACTGGTACTTCCCCGTCTGCTTTTGCGCATAGCTGTGATAACTAGTGAGACAGCTGCCGGATTCGGAGATTTTTGCAACCATTTGGCCCACGGCGGGCACATGTTCAATATTAAGATAAAGTTGTTTCCTGCCATAATGCAGGGCGATAAAGTAGAGCAGTCCGTTATTAACGCGCTCAATGCGGTATTGGCCGAAAGCAAGGACTGGGACGCCGTCGTTATTATTCGCGGCGGCGGCGCGGTAAGCGATTTGAACGGTTTCGACACTTATCTTCTTGCGGCCAACGTAGCCCAGTTCCCTCTGCCTGTAATTACGGGCATAGGGCACGACCGTGATGAAACCGTTCTAGACCTCGTTGCCAACGTGCGTTGCAAGACTCCTACGGCCGTGGCCGATTTTCTTATAGAGAGATTATCGAAGGAATTGGAACTGCTCGAGAATTGTGCGGCAACGCTCAAGGTTTGTGCCCAAAACAAACTTAACGCACAGTTACAACGCATGGATTCGTTCGTGGCATTGATACCGTTGGTCTTTTCGCGGGTAATAGACAAGGAAAAAGCCCGCTATAGGATATTGTCGGAAAGACTGCCTAATGCCATACAGAATGTATGCCGCGGAGAATGTTCCCGATGTGAGCGTCTGGTAATGCGTATGGAAATGAATACTAAAAGTATGATTGCAAATATGCGGAATCGCCTGCTGCATGAAGCGGAAAGGCTGCAATTTGTAGTACCGGCAGTATTGTCACGCCAGAAACAGCGTCTCGAAAGTTGCGAAAGAGGTATAAGGCTTGCACAACCCGAGCGGGTTTTGAAACTGGGATTTTCTTTAACCTTGAAAGACGGTAAAGCCGTTACCGATGCTTCGCAGCTCTCTCCCGGCGACAGGATAGTAACCCGGCTGTCCAACGGAGAAGTGACCAGCAGGGTAGAGTAGCCAATATGAGATTTACGAAACCAAACAAGTTTAAACAGGAAACAGGATTATATGCAAAACGAACCGACAAATTACGAACAAGCCATGGCCGAACTGGAAAACATCGTGGCCAAAGTTGAGAACAACGAGATGAACATCGACGACCTTACGGCACAACTAAGCCGTGCACAGCAACTCATTAAATTTTGCCGCGGGCGTCTGCTCAAAACCGAAGAAGAAGTGAAGAAAATATTGTCTTCCGATACGGATGTACAGGAAAATCCTGCTGCAAATGTCAATGCCGGCTTATAAAATCGCGCAATTTTATGAGCAATAGGCGTTTTAATGGCCTCGTACATCGGCAGGCAAAAGCAAAATCGTTATCTTTGCCCGCGGAACAGGCCGTTAAAACGAGTGTGTCGATTAATAAAAACAGCCTCATAAAGTAAAAAGGGAAACAGCGCTCCTATATTATGGGCGTTTCCGTTATGTTGTATCCAGAATAAAACGTTCACAACATGGATAAGAAAAAAATCATCATTCCGGCAGTTATAGTTGTAGTTCTGTTAATTGCAGGCCTGGCGTATCTGTATGTAAGTCTCCAGACGCAGAAGAAAAACAACGCCGAGTTGAAGCAACTGGCCGATATGGACAAGAAAGAAATGGAGAACGAGTACGCACAGTTCGCCTTGCAATACGACGAGCTTAAACGTTCAATAAAGAACGACTCGCTCATGGAGCAACTGAGCAAGGAACAGCGCCGCACGCAGGACCTGTTGGCCGAACTCAAGCGCGTAAAGAGCGATGACGCAGCCGAGATAACGCGCCTTAAAAAGGAGTTGGCCACAGTGCGCGCCGTATTGCGCAGCTACATACTTCAGGTCGATTCACTGCAACGCCTGAACACAGCGCTCGCCAATGAGAACCAACAGGTTAAGGCGCAGTACAACGACGCCACAATGCGCATAAGCAGTCTTAACACCGAAAAGGCGAACCTTACCGAAAAAGTGGCAATAGCCTCACAGCTCGACGCTACCGGAATATCCATAGCGCCGCAGAACAAGCGCGGCAAGAAAGCAAAGAAGGTTAAGGACGTAAGACGTTTCGTTGTCAATTTCACTATTACAAAGAACATTACGGCCGCTACGGGCAACCGCCAGGTTTATGTGCGCCTGTTGCAACCTACCAACAGCGTGGTTAACGCTTCCGGATCGTTCGATTACGAGAACCGCTCGCTGCAGTATTCGGCCACCAAGGTCATAGAATATACCGGCGAAGAGCAGGCAGTAACGCTGTATATCCCGGTAAACGAAACACTTGGCAAAGGACAATACCGCGTGGACATATTTGTTGACAACAACAATGTCGGAACCGGTACGCTCTTGATGGAGAAATAATTTTTACGGAACAAAGACTTGCGGCTGTCTCCGGGTTTACGGAGGCGGCCGTTTTTGTTTGTGAAATCCCGTCGGCCGATATGCAATTCGGACAAAGCGAGACGCAAAATCAGGGTAAGAAAAACGGGCTTTCAGACGGTAAAAAATGTATGCTCATTTTCAGAAGGTTATACACAGGTCGGAGAAAAGAAAAAATTCAAGGCACATATTTTTAAATATGTGCCTTGAATTTTAAAATATCTCAGACCTATTTTATGCCTTCCGCGAACACAGGTAAAACAATACGGACAGAAACGGATAAGAAACCGTGACTCTTTTTTTTATCCTCGGATGTTAGGCGAAACGAAAGCGGCCGCCGGCCGTTTTTGGTGCATGTATATTCCTGTTGCAACTTATGCGAGTGCGTTACGTGGCATGTACGTTCCGCTCCCTCGCAATTGCGGCACAAATTAAGCCCGTACACTACATGTGCACGGGCTCCGTTGTATGCTTTCGACAGTAAGTGTTATCTTGTGCCTACAATCTTTGTGGGTGGAAGCTCGGCGTTGCGTTTTTCAACGGCCTTCACCACGTTTTCGGCAAGGGTGCGGAACGCTTTTCCTGCAATCGAGTTCTCGTCAAGTGCCACGGGCTCGCCTTTGTCGCCGCTTTCGCATACCGACTGCACTATGGGTATCTCGCCAAGCACCGGAACGTTCATTTCCTCGGCCAGCCGGCTTACGCCTCCCTTTCCGAAGATGTAATATTTGTTTTCGGGCAGTTCGGCCGGGGTGAACCACGACATGTTTTCAACCAATCCGAGTATTGGCACGTTAACGCTCTTGTTGCGGTACATGTCTATACCTTTGCGTGCGTCGGCCAGAGCCACCTGCTGGGGCGTGCTTACTATCACGGCGCCGGTTATGGGTATGGTCTGCAACAGGGTGAGGTGTATGTCGCTTGTGCCCGGCGGGGTGTCGAGTATGAAGTAGTCCAAATCGTCCCATTCTGCGTCGGCAATGAGTTGCTTCAGTGCATTGCTGGCCATTGCTCCGCGCCATAACATAGCTGTGTCGGGCTTTACGAAGAATCCTATCGACAACATTTTTATGTTGTAGTTTTCGGCGGGAATGAGCATTTGTTTTCCGTCTACCATTTCGCCGTAAGGCTGGAAGTCTTCCAGGTGGAACATCTTTGGTTGCGATGGCCCGAAGATGTCGGCATCGAGCAGTCCTACCTTGTATCCCATTTTTGCCAACGATACGGCCAGGTTGGCGGCAACGGTGGATTTGCCTACGCCGCCCTTGCCCGACGATACGGCCACGATGTTCTTAACGTGCGGCAGTACCGGTTCCGGCTCGGCTTGCGGTTTGTCGGCCTTGCGGGTGTTTATCGTAACTTCTACGTCCTGGCTTACGTAGGCCTTTATTGACGCTTCGGCAGCGCGGACTACGGATTTCTTGAACGGGTCGGTTTCTTTTTCGAATATCAGGGTGAACGATACCTTGTTTCCGTCGATACGTATGTTGTCGTCAACCATTCCGGCTTCGACAATGTTTTTCCCCGTTCCCGGGTAGCGCACTTTTTCGAGCGCTTCGGTAATCAGTTTAGGATAGATATTCATGACTTGTTTGTATCTTGTTTTTCGGTTCTTATTTTGATGTTTCGAGCGATGAGCGTTTCTGCCTGTTGTAACTGCGGTATGTGTCGAGAGGTATCTCCACGTCGGGCTCGCGCAACGTTCCGGCGTGTGGCAGGGCGAAACTGATAAACTTAATCCTTATCCCCCGTGCAATCCATTGCGATTCGTAGTACGTTTGAATGCCCGTTACTTCAGGCAAGAGGCCGGAGTCGGCATATATGTCGGTGCTGCACGCCAGAAGCGGCAATTTGTTTTCCTTTACAACGTGGTATGTGTATGTAAAAAGGAAATTGCTGTCGGTCTTGACGTTTATGGTACCGCCGTCTTTCAGGAAACGTCTGTATCGCTCGAGAAAGAACGTGGATGTCATGCGCTTGCTTGCCCGTTTCATTTGGGGGTCGCTGAAAGTAAGCCACAGTTCATCCACTTCGTCGGGAGCGAACAGCTTGTCGATGTTTTCAATCTCGGCGCGGAGAAATGCCACATTGTCGAGACGGTCTTCAAGAGCCTGTGTGGCGCCTGTCCACATGCGCGACCCTTTTATGTCGATTCCTATGTAGTTGCGCCCGGGATTCTTTTTGCCAAGGGCAACGGCATATTCCCCTCTTCCGCAGCCGAGTTCAAGTACAAGCGGGTTGGAGTTCGAGAATGCTTTCTCGTTCCAGCAGCCTTGCAACGGGCAGCCTCCTGACATAAGCGTATGGTAAGGATATTGGTAAACATTGGGGTATGTTTCCATGTCGGCAAACTTGGCAAGCTTGTTACGTCCCATATCGTTTTTTGTGTTGTGCTTGCAAAGTTAAGAATTTTTGCGCTTGTTGAGCAATATGTCGGGAATACAGGCCGTAATAAATCTTGTCTCCCGGTTTTGTCTGTAAACCCACGCACCTTCTTGGGAACAGGAAAAAAATATGTCTGACATATTTTGAATTATGTCAGACATATTTTAAAATATCTCAGACGTATTTTCCGGCGTCTCTTTTCCGGCATTCCGCAAATTGCTTTTGCGTTTTACTGCCGGGAGTACGGTTATAGTTTCATGCTTTCCGGTATTTCGGGCATGGCACCGTTTTGTGTGCACACGTATGCGCTTACCTCAACAGCCTTTTTGTGCGCCTCGGCAACGGGCAGCCCGCGCAATATGGCGGCGCAGAACGAACCGGTGAACGAATCGCCCGCGCCTACGGTGTCGGCCACATTTACTTTGGGCGTAGGCATGAACGAAACACCGCCTTTGGTGAATATGTAGCTGCCTTTTGTGCCGCAGGTTAATATGACCATTTCGAGGCTGAAATCTTCCATAATCGTGCGGCATACGTTCTCGATGTTACTACTGTCGTAGTTGAACATCCTGCTTACGAGCATTATCTCTTCATCGTTTATCTTCAGGATGTTGCAAAGCTCGAGAGAGTCGTGTATTACGTTGCTTGTATAAAAGTTTTGCCGCAGGTTGATGTCGAAAATACGTATGCAGCCGCTTGGTGTGCTTTCGATGAATTTTCGGATTGTGCTGCGCGATACGGTGTTGCGTTGCGCCAGCGAGCCGAAGCACACTGCCCGGCAGCTGCGGGCGACACTTTCAATTTCGTTTGTGAAAGGTATGTTGTCCCATGCCACGTTTTCTTTTATGTCGTATGCAGGCACGCCTTTCTCGTCGAGGCTCACTTGCACCGAGCCAGTGGGATAGGGGACGGACGGGAAAATGTGGTTCAAATGCTTGCCGTTCATTTCGGCAATGGTATCTTCACCGAGCTTGTCGTTTCCTATTGCGCTGACGGCCATTGTGTCTATGCCGAATTGCCCGGCATGATAGGCAAAGTTTACGGGCGCGCCTCCTATCTTGCGTCCTTCGGGCAGCATGTCCCAGAGAACTTCGCCCAATCCTACTACTAATCGTTTCATACTGTGTATTTGATTTTATTTATGTAGCTGATAAGATATATTGTTCCTATTGCCATAACTGCCACGGCTCCCACCTGGCCTGCAGCGTCGCTTGCAAAACCCATGAGCAGGGGAAATACCGTTCCGCCGAACAATCCCATAATCATAAGGCCGGATATTTCGTTTTTCTTGTCGGGAACTGACAGCAATGCCTGCGAGAAAATCAGTGAAAATACGTTCGAGTTACCGAAACCGATAAGTGCTATCGCAGCGTAAAGCATTGTCTGTGATGTTCCGAATGCCATTCCTGCCATTCCGAACGTCATCATAATTACGCTGATGGCGAAGAACAGGCGGTTGCTCATGAAACGCAGCAGGAACGAGCCGCTGAGGCAGCCGAATGTGCGGAAGATGAAGTATAGGCTTGTTGCAAACGCCGCTTCGTTTAGGGTAATGCCCAGCCGCTCCATGAGAACCTTGGGCGCAGTGGTGTTTGTGCCTACGTCGATACCTACGTGGCACATTATGCCTATGAAAGAAAAGAGTACAACGGGTTTGGTCAGTAACCGCAGGCAGTCGGCAAACGACGACGAGCGCCCGGCGGGTTCTTCGTCTTTTATGGGAGTAACCGCAAGCATGGCAGCGGCCGCCAGTCCTATGATGAAATACACCAAGAAGAGTGCCCGCCAGCCCAAGCCGAACGTCGGCATTTCGGCAGTGGCTCCCCACATGGCTATGTAAGGAGCGAGAAACGAAGCAATGGCTTTGATGAACTGCCCGAAAGTAAGTGTGCTGGCCAGGTGCTTGCCCTTAATCATTGCGGCAACGAGAGGGTTGAGCGAAGTCTGCATAAGGGCGTTTCCAATGCCTAACAGTGAAAACGCAGCGAGCATAATGCCGAAATTCTCGCCAAAAAGAGGCAGGATTAAGGAAACAACAGTCACTGCGAGCGATAGCAGTACGGTTTTCTTCCGGCCGATTTTGTTCATGAGTATTCCTGTGGGTACTGAGAAAATCAGAAACCAGAAGAACACTAACGACGGGAATATGTTGGCAGTGGAATCATTAAGTCCGAGGTCGGATTTCACGTAGTTCGAGGCTATTCCCACGAGGTCGACGAATCCCATGGCAAAGAAGCAGAACATCACGGGAATAAGGTAAAACGTAGTGTTTCGTTTCATGGTCGTTTATATGTTTATGTCGTAAATGTCGAGCGATTTTACTTTTGTTTTCTTGCTGCTTTCTATTGTGAACGACTTGTAAGGCTCTGACGGGAACACGATGTTGGTCATTACCGTGCGCCCGCCGTTCGCGAAGATTTCGATACTGCTTTTGTCTACAAACATGCGGAGCTCCTTGAGTGTTCCGCCCAATACCGGCGCAGCAGTTCGGCACGCAAATTCGTTGCTGAAGCCGGTGGTGCCGCTTTCGTGCCTGTTCATCGAAAGCGTGTCGGTAGAAGAGTCGTATTCAACGGTTACTTTTTCGCCCTTGTCGTTGTTGAGCGTAAACTGCAGTTTGGAGTTTTCGGCGGGGTCGAGGCTTATTTTTATTTCGCACGTTCCGTCGTCGTCCGGAAGCTGGGCGGTGAATGCTTTCCTGCCTGCGCTGAACGATTTGTGCAGAGTTTTTTTGCCGCGCAGTTTGAGATATTCCTGCGAAGGTGCGGAACCTACGTATGTCTCCCCGCCGTCGTTGAAGAGGAAAAGGTCGCGCGCAATGGAGTTGGCGCTGCGGTATTGCTGTGTGGGCACGCGGTCGGCATACTGCCAGTTGCTCATCCATGCAACAAGGACCTGCCGCCCGTCGGGTGCATTGTCAAAGGACACGGCGGCGTAATGGTCTTTGCCGTAGTCGAGCCATTTGGTTGTTTCGGGCTTCGAATCGCAGGTAAAAGTACGACCGTCGAACGAGCCGGTGAAGTATTGCGTGGCGCTTCCGCCGGCCGGGCCTCCGGGATTGATGTTGCATACGAGCACCCATTTCTCCGTCTTTCCGTCGGGCGAAGATACTTTCATCAGGTCAGGGCATTCCCACACGCCTCCGTGGTTGCCGAATCCTTTGCCGAAAGAGCTTTCGTAGGTCCAGTTCTTGAGGTCGGCCGATGAGTATATGCGCATTTCCTGCCCGGCGGCGAGTATAAGGTTCCATTTCCCTAATTCCTCGTTCCAGAAAACGTTAGGGTCGCGGAAGTCGGGAACATCGCCGATAATCACGGGATTGCCGTGGTATTTCGTGAAAGTGTTGCCGTTGTCGGTGCTGTAGGCTATGCTTTGCGTTTGTTTTTTCCCTGCCGAGGTATAGAACGCCACTATCGCGCCTGCGCCGAAGCCGGCGGTGTTGTCCTTGTCGACCACGCAGCTGCCGCTGAATATCGTGCCGAGGTCGTCGGGTGCAAGTACGGCGGGGCGGTTTTCCCAGTGTATCAGGTCGCGGCTCACGGAGTGTCCCCAGTGCATGTTTTCCCACTGCGAGCCGTATGGGTTCCATTGGTAATAAAGGTGGTACTCGCCGTTGTTGTAGAACATGCCGTTGGGGTCGTTCATCCAGCCGTAGGCAGGAGTGTGGTGGTAGAGCGGCCTGTGAGGCTCGCGGTTTGCGGTGTCGAAATCTGCCGACTGGCGAATATGTTGCCAACACACATAGTCCTTGAAGCTGCCGTTTTTCAGCACGTCGCCCAATGCGTTGATGTCGAGCAAAATTTCGCGGCCTTTATAGCCGGATATGTCGAGCGGCACGTAGTAATCCACTTTGTTAGCGGCGAGCCTGACGTTGAGCGACTGCCGTGTTTCGTTGTCGTAGATAATGTTGATGTTGCAAATGCCGGTTTTTTCTTCTACCGGCAGGAGTATGAACCGTTCGTTCGCCTCGAGCCTGAGCATGGCGTGCGACTTGCCGGGAAAGGCCGGTGCGGGTTTTACATCGCCGGCCAGGCATGCAAAGCATTGGGCAAGTGCAATGAACATGGCGAAAAGTTTTTTTCGGGTCATTGCTTTTGTTTTCATGGTGTATGAGGTTTTACGTTGTCATGGAATCTTGCGGCAAGGCGTTTTATCGTGTATGCGCCAAGCGCATGGTAACTGTGCGTAAAGTTATGTTTTTTGTGGTTTGCAGATATAGGTTTTGTTAAAATAATTGGGCTCGCAGTTTTTCCACTTTTAAAACACCGCAAAAATATGTGCCTTGGATTTTAAAATATGTCCGAGAAAATTAAAAATATGTCTGACATATTTTTGATTTTCTCAAAGGTAGTTTTTAAGAGGTGGTAAACGTATCTGATAACCAGCGAGATACGCTTTGCAAAGGGATGTGTCTTTCTTTGTCCGCCTTAGGCGAAAGTGAAATGTTAAAACCGTTACAAAGCAAAAGCGCGGAAAGCATAACCTTCCGCGCCTGTCGTGTGAGTTATGTGTGGTGTTTATTCTACAGCCACTTTGTAGGCCACGTTGTTCACGACAACGATGTATATGCCGGGCTGGCGTGTGCCTTTGCTGTCGAGCTGCCGGCCTTCGATGTCGAACACCTCGAACCGGTCGGTGCCGTTTACTTTTATCTGTCGGTTTTCTACCGAAATTTCTGCGTTTTTGTCGGCTGTTATGTCCTTAATCGACACGGGTGTGCCGTTGGGGTCGGATACGAACCATGCCCAGCGGCTGTCGGCAAGGTTGTATTTGTCGAAAGTGGGGACGTTTTGTGCCGAATCGGCCACGAACAGATAGTTGTCAGACGCGCCGTCGTTGTATTTTATGGCTACCTGGTCGTGTGTGAGCTCAATGAATTCGTATGGGTCGGTGCTCATTTTCGTTGTAGTGTTTTCTGCGCTCAAATAATTATCAACCCATGTGCCTTTTGTACTGACATATTTGCGCGACTGCCGGTTGCGCAGGTAATATTTGTTGTCTGACTCGGCGTCGGCAATGAGTTCCCATTCCTGGTAACGGTTGTCGTCGGCCAGGTTGTTTATGAGGAACTTGTATTTTGACGTGCCGGAAGTGGCAGAATTGTCTTCAAGGCATTTCTTTCCGTATTGCGGGTCGGCGCTTACTATCTTGTAGTATATTTTCTGGTCGTTTTCGTCTGTAGCTGGGTAATTCTGTGCCGCAATGCCTGCGGGTGCCGCGAAAGCTGCGGCTATGAGAATAACGAGTGGCTTTATTTTCTTCATATTTGTATTAAATGTATGTTTAAAAACTGAATCACGCAAATTTAATCCTTTTTTGCATTAAAACAGTGCGTTTTGTTTCTTAATTATAATTAAAAAGAGCAATACAACAAATTCCGGCTGTTCTTTAACTTGTAATGCAGGCCGAATTACTGTAAAAGCAAACGCCGGTTGTGTTGTGGGCGCAGCCGGCGTTTTGTATTATCTGCTTTATGACGTATGTTTTACAACGTGTCAGCATCCTTGTGCAGCTCGTCGCTTTGTGCGTTTACTGCATAAGGCTCGTTGTAGGGCTTTTCGGCAGCTTCCTCTTCAAGCAGGTTGCAGTAGAAAGCGGCATTTGCACCGCAATAGTAAGGGCCTACCCAAAGAAGCCCTATGCCGAAGGTGAGGATACCGAGGAGCAGCCAGCCAATGAAACTGAGGTCGAGCAGGAAAAGCTTCATCTTGTGGCCTTTCATGAGCTGCATGCTTCGCTCGATAGCCCCGTTGTATTTCAGCTCGGGATTGTCGTGCAACACGTACATGGTCATGCGGTAGGAATAGTACTTGATTATTCCCGGCACGATGAGCAGCAGTGCCCAGAGGAAAGTGTAAATTCCTTGAAGCAACATCGTGAACGTGATTCGCATGAAGTCCCTGTAGCCGTCGAACATATTGGCTGTGTTTGCAGTGTCGTGCTGCCCGCGGAGGTTGCGCAGTAATATCATGTAGTAACCCCAACCCAATGGAACTATCAGGATTTCGGCCACGATTTGTAGGGTGTTGTACATGGGGCTGTGTTCATCGAACACACCGCCGTCGGCTATCGTTGCTACCATTATTATGATTGCTACTATAGCTATCGCAATGAGTGTGTACACGAGCGATACGCCTGCGTATTTGCCCCAGCGCCCGTCGAGCGAGGCGGAGGCTTCACGTTTCAGTTGGCTGATTGTTTTCATGTCTTTATATATTTATTAAGGTGAGTCAGTCGAGCACGGTGTTCCAGCCATGTATGTCTTCTTCTTCGCCGAGCTGGATGGCGCGCAGTTTGTGATACAGTTTTGTGCATACAGGTCCGGGTTTGCCGTCCTTGCTTATCACGTAGCTGATGTTGCGCTCCAGGTCGTCGATATGTTCTATCGGGCTGATGACTGCTGCCGTTCCGCAAGCGCCGGCCTCCTCGAACGTAGGCAGTTCCTCTTCGGGAATGGGGCGGCACTCTACTTTCATGCCGAGGTCTTTGGCCAGCTGCTGCAGGCTGAGGTTTGTTATCGACGGAAGAACGGATGTAGATTCGGGTGTAATGTATGTGTTGTTCTTAATGCCGAAGAAATTGGCCGCACCGCATTCGTCGATATATTTCTTTTCCTTCGAATCGAGGTAGAACTCGCACGAGTAGCCCCTGTCGTGGGCTATCTTGTTGGCCATAAGGCTTGCCGCATAGTTGCCGCCAACCTTGTATCGTCCTGTGCCGAGCGGAGCAGCGCGGTCGTATTCGCGTATTATAACGTAGTTGGAACTGGCAAAGCCACCTTTGAAATATGGACCAACCGGGGTTACGAAAATAATAAGCAGGTATTCCGTCGAAGGGTGGACGCCCACCTGCGCGCTTGTGCCGATAAGCAGCGGACGTATATATAAAGATGCGTCGTGTCCATAGGGGGGGACGAATTCACGGTTCAGCTCTACGGCTTTCACGACCATTTTCTCGAACAACTCTACAGGGGGCTCGGCCATGAGAATGCCGCGGCATGTGCTTTGCAGCCTCTTGGCATTTTCGCGCATGCGGAATATCCTGACTTTGCCATCCTTGCAGCCGTGTGCCTTGAGCCCTTCGAAAGCTTCCTGCCCGTAGTGCAGGCATGTGGCAGCCATGTGAATGTTAATCGTGGTTTCTGATGAAACCTCTATCTCTCCCCATTTACCGTTGCGGTAATAGCATCGAACGTTGTAGTTCGTCGGAATGTAGCCGAACTTCAGGTTCGACCAGTCAATTTTTTCCATTTGATATTATAGTTTCTTGTTCTGTTTCTCTTTTCTCATTTCTGCAAAATTACTTTTTTTATGATTACATAGCGTTAAATGTATAACATAATTGCACAAAAAACATATTATTGTTCAATGAAAATGCGTTTTTGCGGCGTTTCGGCCGGTGATTGAAAGGTGGCGTAAGGAAAAATAACGGCTTTTCTTCATGCGTTATAAAATAATAGGTATCTGACAAACGTTTTATATGCGTATCTTAAAACTGTCATTGTGAACGTTTTCTTGTGAAAATGTTGCTACGTTGCGAAAAAAAACAGAAATTTCATTAATAGTCTTTGCCGTTTCTGAATAAAGACTTACCTTTGTTCGGGTTAAGGCAGCATGAAAGAACCTAATAAAAAAATCATAATATCAACAATCAAAACAAATTAAGTTAAAAATGGAAAAAGCAACTGTAAAAGCGCCTAAGGCTACAAAGTCGAAGGCTCAGAACGCAGGTTTCAAAGGTATTAAAGCTGCGTGGATCGTTATGGTAGTATGCTTCGTAATTGCATACTGCTTCTATGAATTCGTTTTGGGTAATCCCGCAAACTTCCAGGGCGGTAACAACGCAAACCAGCCTATTCAGGGTAACTTGCTCGGAACGATGTACAAAGGTGGTTTCATGGTGCCCATCATCTTGTGCTTCCTTCTTACTGACTTCGCTATCATTATCGAGCGTCATTTCGCTCTCCGCACGGCTTTCGGCAAAACAAGCCTCGTTAAGTTCGTAGACGGAATCAAGAAAGCACTTGCAGCTAACGACCTCGCGAAAGCTCAGGCTCTCTGCGACCAGCAAAGAGGTTCTGTTGCAAACGTGGTTTCTGCAACCTTGAAGAAATATAAGGAAATGGAAGAGGATACCGTTCTTTCGAAAGAACAGAAAGTTCTTGCTATACAAAAAGAACTTGAAGAGAGCACAGCTCTTGAAATGCCTATGCTCCAGCAGAACCTTCCTATCCTTGCTACACTTACTACGCTCGGTACGCTGTCGGGACTTTTCGGAACGGTTATGGGTATGATTAGGTCGTTTGCTTCTCTTGCAGGCGAAGGTGGTACTGACTCGGCCATGCTTTCTGTAGGTATCTCCGAGGCACTTGTTAACACCGCTGCCGGTATTGCAACTGCAGCTTTCGCACTTATCGGTTATAACTTCTACACAAACAAAATCGACAAATTAACGTTCAGCCTTGACGAAGTAGGCTTTACAATCGTACAGACTTTCTCGGCTACACACTAATCAACAAAAAGAAAGGTTAAATCATGGGACGATTTAAAATCAAAAAGCAAGATGTCTACATCGACATGACGGCGATGAGTGACGTCACTGTCCTGCTGCTTACCTTCTTCATGTTGACTTCTACGTTTATCAAACCTGAACCCGTAAAAGTAAATACTCCAGGGTCTGTATCGGATATTAAGATTCCTGAATCAAACATTATCACTATATTGATTGAGTCGAATGGAAGGGTATTCCTTTCGATGGACAAGAAAGGTGATTTGATGTCTGTTCTTGATCAAATGCAAGATAAGTATGGAGTCAGTTTCAACAGCGCAGAGAAGAGGGCATTTGGACTTTCGCCGGCTTTTGGCGTGCCTATGGCCCAAATGAAAGCTTTTCTCGATTTGCCCGAAGAAGAGCAGACGGCTTATCTTAAAAGCAGCGCAAACCCCGGCGTTCCGTGCGATTCGTTGCACAACGAGTTTAAGGACTGGATTAAGTGCGCCCGCGATGTCAATCCTGACTTGCGCATTGCTATCAAGGCAGACGCTAAATCCCCGTATAAGATAATTAAAAACGTGATGAACTCCCTTCAGGATATCAAGGAGAATCGTTATAACCTTATAACCTCCTTGAAAAGTGAGGAATAAAATAGATTGATATGGCAACAAAATTAGGTGGCAGTAAGCAAAAAAAGATGACTACCCGCATAGACTTTACGCCTATGGTGGATATGAACATGTTGCTGATTTGCTTCTTCATGTTGTGTACATCTATGATTAAGCCTCAAACGATGGAAATCAACATGCCTTCTAACAAGGAGGATCTTGAAGATGATCAGCGAAACCAAGTTAAAGCTTCAGAAGCCGTTACTTTCTTGTTGGACGAAAACAACAAACTGTATTATTATGAAGGTATTCCTGAAATCAATACTTTGAAGGAAACTACATACGGCAAATCCGGCGTGCGTGCATTCTTGCAGCGCAGAAATGCTGTGGCTCTGAACAAAATTAACAAACTGAAAGAGCAGCACCTCAATAATCAAACAACCGATACCCGTGTAATGGCGCAGCAAGACGCTGCGTACCGCAAGGAGTTGGCTAAGATTAAAAATGAACGAGGTGTACCAAATGTCATCATCAAAGCAACTGACAAGGCAACTTACGAAAACCTTATCAGCGTACTTGATGAAATGCAGATATGCGGCATTGGTAAATACGTTATTGATAAAATAAGTGACTTTGACATGCAGATGATAGACTACTACAAGAAAGGCGGGAACGTTGACGGTAGTGGTTCTTCAGCTCCTGCCAATTAACAACTAAAGTGAAGTAACTATGTCTAAGATTGATTTATCATCTAAGCAGTGGTGCGACTTGGTCTTTGAGGGCCGCAACCGCGAGTACGGAGCTTACAAGTTGCGTGCAGAGCAGGGCAATCGTAATAAGATAGCATTGTTGGTGGTTATCGGACTTATAATATTAGGAATCATCATTCCTTTGTTTGCAAAGTTCGTGCTTCCCAAAAAAGAGCGTGACATCTCGGCTGAGGTAACTACGCTTTCAAGGCTGAAAGAGGCTGAAGTCAAAGACCAGCACATCAAACGTGTTCAACCGAAACCTCAGCAAAAAGAGGTACAACGTATCAAGAGTTCTATTAAGTTTACCAGGCCTGTCATCAAAGAGGACGACCAGGTGGATGAATCAGCAGAGATGAAAGCTCAGGAAGAATTAGGTAAATCCAATTTGCAAATCTCTATTGCCGACGTTAAGGGTAATGACGAGGAGCACGGAAAGGATATTGCCGATTTGAAAGAGGTCATAACATCGCAAGTTGAAGACACCAAGGTGTACAACGTAGTAGAACAGATGCCTACTTTCCCGGGTGGTGAAGAAGCACTTCTCAACTACATCAGCGAGCACATTAAATATCCTTCAGTAGCCCTTGAACAAGGAATACAAGGTACGGTAATGCTTCGTTTTGTCGTTACCGGCACTGGCGAGATAGGCGAGGTTCAGATTCTTAAAGGACTGGATCCCTATTGCGACCGCGAAGCAAAGCGCGTTGTAGCTTCTCTCCCGAAATTTATTCCAGGTAAGCAACAGGGACGTCCGGTATCAGTATGGTACACATGTCCTATACGTTTCGTGATTGAATAACGAGTTTTGGAATTTGCTTCAGTTGTGCGGCAAAAGAGTTGCAGTCTGAGTTGATTCGCAGTCTGTCATGCGGCAGCGGGTGAGGCAAATTTATTAAACCAAGTAACAAAATTGATAAAAGCCAGCGTAACAGTTGGCTTTTATCTTTAATAGTAACAGCGTTATGAAAATAAAGAATTTGTTTTGTGCAGTGAGTGCCGTGGCGCTTATTGTCATGGTGGGCTCTTGCGGAAGCGGTGGCCCAAAGAATCAGGGAAATTCCGATTCGGTAAAAATTGCAGTTGACGAGACGTTCCGCCTTATTATGGACGAGGAAATGAAGCAGTTCAACCTCAATCACCCCGAAGCCACGTTGGACGTAACCTATTGTAACGAGTCGCGGGCGTTGCAGATGTTCTTGGACGACAGCGTCCGTTTGTGCCTCGCTACGCGCAGGCTAACCGACAAGGAAAAGGAAGTGCTCCTCGCAAAACAGTTGAACGTTATGACAGCCCGTGTGGCTACAGACGCAATCGCATTGATTGTAAACCGTTCGTGGCCGGATTCGCTTATATCGGCGCAAGACGTAATGCGTATCGTGAGCGGAAAGATTACCAAGTGGGACCAGTTAAGCTATGCGCAGTCAAAGGGTGACATAGATATAGTTTTCGACAATCCCCAGTCGTCAACGGTGCGTTATGTTGAGGATTCCATTCTCGGCGGCAAGGCTATGAGCGGAAACGTGCATGCGCAGAAAACCAACGAGGCGGTCATCGAATACGTAACAAAAACGCCCGGAGCGATTGGAGTAGTCGGAGTCGACTGGTTGCGTAACGAAAAGGACACAACGAACCTTTCTTTCCGTCCCGATGTGCGCGTAATGAGCGTAAGCCGTTCCTCTGTTCCCGACCGGGGCAACAGCTACAAGCCTTTCCAGGCTTATATAGCAACGGGCGATTATCCCTTTGTGCGTGCGGTGTTCGTAATGACCAGCGACCCGGCCATGCAATCTATGACGCGCTATTTCTACCATTTCCTGCGCGACCAGAAAGGACAGCTCATAATAACGAAATCTTCGCAGCTGCTTCCATACATGCAGGTGCAGTTCAAGGAAGTGACGATAAACTAAAATGCACGCGCCCGTTTGGCGCGTATGCATCAGGAATATTAAGGCAGGATTCAGCCGGTTTCGTATTGCCGGTAAGAATCTTGCCTTTTTCGCGGACTTTCAGTCGAACAAGTTCCTTGCCAAGGCGTAACCGGCGAATACAAGAAGGAACCCTCCGAATATGCTTGCTGCCATGTATGCAAGCAGTATGGCATAACGTTCGTCGCGTACCATTTGGAAACTCTCGTTCATGAAAGTCGAAAAAGTCGTGAAGCCGCCGCATATCCCTACCGTAAGAAACAGCCTCACGTTTGCGTTAGCTATACCTCCTTTTTCCGCAAGCGCCGAGAGAATCCCTATTATCAGGCAGCCTGCCAAATTCACTGCCAGAGTGCCTAAGGGGAATCGGCCGTCGGTTACGCTATCCGATAATTTAGATACGAGGTAGCGCAGTATGCCGCCCGTGCAGCTCCCCAGACCTACGGCAATTATAGCTTTCAACATTAAGTAAAGTTTAATATGTACCTATTCCGGGGTCAAAGGTAAGACGTTTTCGCTGAACGGCCAACGTGGCTGGGCCTGATGTGCGTTTCAAGTCTTTTTTTATCCGACTGGTCATGTTTGAAGCGCGATGAATCGCGCCTCAACAAGGGTGGTTGCCGGGCGTAGCCCCGTTCGGTGCCGCGCGACGCGGCCGCGATGAATCGCGCTTCTACAGCGTAGCCTTATGTTGCAGGCGCTGTATTTGTCCGCGTTTTTAGTGAGGTTTTCGGACGGGTTTTCAGGGGCGGGAAAATATGTCAGACATATTTCGAAATATGTCAGACATATTTTGAATTATGTCGGACATAATTTTTATTTGCTCCCATGTAAGGTTTACGCGTTGAAAATCAGTTTTCACTTTTCCCGCCTGGAAATGTCGGTTTACAGGACCGTTTTTTCACGGCTTAGAGAGCCGGTTAATAATGCGAATGGCCCGCAGGGGAAAAACGCCTTTTCCGCTTGTTGGCGATAGCAATATATCATGATGCGGAAAGGTGCAAATGCACTCGGCCTTATCATTATTTCTTTTTTGTTACGATATGTGAATTTTCGGGCGATAAACAATGCTAATCGTTATTTTTGTATAAAATGAAATGCCGCGTATTTCGTTTTTTCTTTATAAAGTGCTATTTTTGTAACCTCTTACGGACAATCTACAGTAGTATATTTACATTTGAACAACCAAGATTTGAAAATATGAAGAAATGGATTTTCGCAGCATTCACAGCAGCTGCAATTTTCGCAACAACCGGTGTGTCGGCACAGAAACACATTACCAAGCCCGAAATGACACCCGAGTTAACCACAGAAGCCGAAGCGGCGCTCCAGTCTTATAAAGCAACTGCAGAGGAAAAGGAGCAGAACAAAGTGCTCAAACAGCTTTACAAGAAAAAAGAGGAGCAGGATTTGCTTATCATCGGCTATTATTTCCTCGACAAAGGCGAGCTTGAGCTGGCAGAAAAGACGGCAGAAAAGTTATACGACGAAGATGCCAAGTTCGTGCCCGGACTTATCTTGAGCGGTGACGTTCAGGTAGCAAAGAAGAACTGGGGCGAGGCCGGCCGTAAGTACGACGAGGCGTTGAACTACGACCCTGAAGTAATCGAGGCTTACATAAAGAAAGCACAGGTTTATAAAAACGTAGAGCCGCAAACTGCTATCGGCGCACTCATGGAGCTGAAGAACATAGACCCCTCTTTGGTTGAGGCTGACCGCGAACTGGCTGCCATATATTATAAGGTAGGTGACATGAAGAAGGCCATCGAGTCGTATGAGGCTTATATGCAGAAGGACCAGAACCCCTCGATTGACGCTTACAGGGAATATGCAATCGCCCTGTTTGCCGACACTGCTTATGCCAAGGCTCTCGAGGTAGTAAACAAAGCTCTGCCGAAAGCTCCCAAGGACATAAGTCTTAACCGCCTTAAATTCTATTGCGAGGTTGAGACCGGCGATTTCGGCAACGCATTTACCGATAAGGACAAATTGTTCGGCCAGTACAACGATACGATGTATAACCACCGCGACTACATGTACCTCGGCCGCCTTGAAAAGGAAATGAAAATGTACAAGGAGTCTGTTGCCGATTACGAGAAGGCTATCATGCTCAAGGACCAGAAGAAGCGCAGCGACATAACAATCTACAAGGCACTGTCGGAGGTTTGTCTCGAACTTCCCGATTACGACAAGGCTATCAAGTATTACAAGACCTTTGCTGATTCTACCGGTACGGAACTCTCGGCTATCGACCTCCTCGAGTACGGAAAGATTTACTACCAGGCAGCAAGCGCAGTGGCTGAAGATACCCTGCTCGTAGACAAGAAGAATGCTTACATCGCAGCCGGCGACACGATTTTCGCACAGCTCGACGCAAAGCGCAAAGATACCCATTACGGTCCCTTCTGGCGCGCGCGCATAAATACTCTGAAAGACCCCTCTAACCCTCTCGACGACGTGAAGAACTTTTACGAGGAGACTCTGAAGCGCTTGGAAGGCAAGGACAATGCTTCGGTAGAGGTAGAGGCGAACCGTTATCTTGCTTTCTATTATATGAAGAAAGACAACAACGAACTTTCAAAACAGTATTGCGAGAAAGTGCTTGCCGTTGACCCGGACGACAAACTGTCTGCCACAATTCTCAAGGTTGTTTCGCAACAGTAATTTGCTTACCGGCAAAGGCCGATGAAAATAATAAAAGTGCGGATGAAATGTTTCGTCCGCACTTTTTCGTTTGTGCCATTCATTCGGACAGCGGGTTCCGTGAGCCGTAGCCGGCATTCGCCGGTTTCTCCTTATCTTTCCCGCTTGTTTGTCTCGCGGTACTTTTTGGGCGAAATGCCTGTGAAGTGTTTGAAATATTTGCTGAAATATGAAATGTTCTCGAAACCCAGTTCTACGGCAATTCCCTTGATTGTCTTGTCGCGTCTTTGCAACTGCGTCTCTATTTCCTTTATTGCATATTCCGTAATGATTTCAAGCGCTGTCTTTCCGCTCACTTTCTTGCATATAACCGACAGGTATTTCGAGGTTACGTTTAGTTTCTCGGCGTAGTATGCCACAGGCCGGTGGCGCGCGACGGTCGAAGTTAGCAGGTCGAAAAAGTCGTTGAACAGGTTTTCGGATGTGGAGAACATGGGCTTTTCGGCCGATATTTTCTTTTCGAGAATGTTGCTGAAGTCGAATGACATGGCGCATAGCAGCGATGTTACTATCTCTTTGTAGTAATGCTTGTTGCTTTGTGCCATGGTGGCTTTTATCAGCTGTGCGTATTGTATAATAAGCTCGGCGTCCTCCTCGTCGATGTGGAGCACGGGGTTGTCTTCTATGTAGACTTTCATGTTCCAGCTGCTGTTGCTCCTCATCAGTATGTCCTGCAGGAATTCCCTGGTCATACAAATGCAGAGGCATTCAAAGTCCACGCTCATCATCAATGTTTCGAGTATATGGCTCGGGCGGCAAATGAAGATGTCGTTGCTTTTGAGTTCGCATTTCTTTTCGTTTACGGCCAGTGTGCCATGCCCTTTGGTACACAATGTGAGCACATAAACCTCGACTTCTATTTTGCCTTTTACGTTGAAGTCCTTCAAATTGTCGAAAACCAGCAAGTCGTTGTCAAAAAATACTATTTTGTTTTCTAATTCGCTTAGGTAATCCGGAAAAGTGTTCGTTATTTCCATGCGCATTTTGTTTATACCGGCAAAATAAGCGAAATTTTCGCGAAATAAGGAAAAACTGCAAGAAAAATGTGCTTTTCTTCTTGTGTTTTTGTACTAATGGCGTATGCCTTTCCCCGCTTCGGAGGCTTTGCATAATTTGCGCCGTAACAGGGTTTTTGCCTGCCGAAAAATACAAGGCACATATTTTGAAATATGTGCCTTGTATTTTAAAATATCTCAGACCTTTTTTTGAAAAAGTCCCGGAAGGTTTTTCCGGGCTCTTTTATGGGAATTGAAATGTTTGCTGTTTTTCACGCGGCGACGGGCGTGTTGTGGTATAATATGGAAACTTCTATTTCAGCGAAGCATTGATTTCGGCGATATACGCAAGCAGCTCCTCTTTTCCGGTTTTGCGGGCTGACGATGTTACGAATATGGGGGGGAGTTCTTCCCACGTTTGGCCCAGCGTGTTTTTCATCTTTTCGATGTTGCCTTTTACGGCCGGTGAGTTCAGACGGTCGGCTTTGGTGAACACAATGGCAATCGGGATGTTATGCGCGCCGGCATGGTTTATGAAGTCCACGTCGATTTGCTGCGGTTCTATCCTGGAATCAACGAGTACGAAAAGGCATGTCAGCGCTTCGCGCTCATTTATGTACCTTTCTACGATTGTGCCTATCTTGCCGGTGATTTTTTTGCTCCGTTTGGCGTATCCGTATCCGGGCAAATCAACCAGATACCAGCTCTTGTTTATTATAAAATGGTTTATCAGCAGTGTCTTTCCCGGCTTCGACGATGTGAGCGCAAGGTTTTTACGCCCGCACAGCATGTTGATAAGGCTGCTTTTGCCGACGTTGCTCCGCCCGATGAATGCATATTCCGGCAGTTTGTCGTTGGGGCAGCGCGATACGTCGCTGTTGCTTATCACGAAGTCCGACGTTATTACGCGGTTTTTGTTCGAGTCGTTAGGCATTTGTGTGGTAAGTGTTGTTATGCGCAAAATGCTAAGCCGCATGTTGATATTGCATGCAAAGTTATGAGTTTTCGTGTAGTTTTGTTAACTTTGCATGGAATTTTTAAAAATGGAACAACAATACCCGTCCAAGTTGCTTGCGCGTGCGGTGGAGGAGTTCTCGCGCTTTCCCGGTGTGGGGCGTAAAACAGCCCTGCGGTTTGTGCTGCATTTGCTCAGGCAGGATGAAAAGACGGCCGATTCTTTCTGCAATGCAGTACATGAGTTGTACCACGGTGTAAAATATTGCAAGGTGTGCCATAACATATCCGACACGGAGCTTTGCGACATCTGCTCGTCGCCGGGGCGTGACTCATCGACAATATGCGTGGTAGAGAATGTGCAGGACGTGCTGGCCATTGAAAACACTCAGCAGTATAACGGCCTGTACCATGTGCTGGGCGGAGTGGTTTCCCCAATGGACGGTATAGGCCCGAACGACATTGAGGTGGCGTCGCTTGTCGACCGGGTGGCCGCAGGCGGTATAAGGGAAGTGATATTGGCCCTCAGCCCTACAATGGAAGGCGATACCACAAACTTTTATATCTCGCGGCGTTTGTCGGACTACGAAGTGAAACTATCGGTGATAGCGCGGGGAGTGACGGTAGGCGACGAACTGGAGTACACCGACGAGGTTACGCTCGGACGCTCAATAATAAACCGCACGGAATTCGGCGCGAACGGACGGCAGTAAACAAAACGTAAAATGTAATGGAAGAACGGATAAAGGCGCTAACGCGCAGATTGCAGGTTGAATATGTTTTTTATTTCATAATAATTGCGGCCTTTGCCGCTGTTTACGAGCTGAATCCTTCGGCTTGCGGAATTTTTATCGGCAATGCCACTTCGGAGTTCATACTCGAAACGGTAAGCGTGCTTCTTACGCTGGCAACCATTCCGCTTTCGCTCAAACTTTTCAACGCAATGTTGCTGCGCCACCGCTCGCTCAGCTTCGAGCTAAGGGCACGGTACTACCGCATGTGGAGCGCAACACGCCTTATCTCGCTTGGCATAGTGACGGTGCTTAACCTTTGGGTGTATTATGCCACTTTAAATAATATCGGAGGCTTTTGTGCGTTGATATGTTTAGTAACAGCTTTGTTCTGCTGCCCTACACGCAAACGCATTAGCAGCGAACTTGAAGCTAACGAGCAGTAACCGTGAAAATAACTTTCCTTGTCCCTCCGCCACTTACCGGGCAGCGTCCAGCAGAGCGCAGCTCCGGATGTACGCACGTGGTGTATCCCACGCCTAACATCTACGAACTGACGGTTGCGGCCCTTGTAGAGAAAACCGGACATGTCGAAGTGGCGTATAAGGACTTTACGTGGGAAAAAGAGGACTTCAATGAATATCTCTTACACGACGACAGCGATTTCTATTCTATCTGGACGGTAAATCTTTCGATAGAAACCGATATGCACGCCGTTGCACGTATTCATGCGCTCCGTCCTGAAGCATATTGCGTGCTGATAGGTCCGGCCTCTACTTATTATGTAAATAAATGCCTTACCGACGATAAGACCATTGTAGTGCGCGGAGAACCCGACCTCGCGTTGAATGAACTGCTTGAAGCATTTTGGAGCAAGTCGGACTGGCGGCAAACCGACGGGATTTCATATTTGCACGAAGGACGTGTAGTGAACAACAAGCCGCACAGCCTTTTGCGCAACCTTGACGAACTTCCGTTCCCAGCGCGCCATTTGCTTGGTGAAAGGGTATATCATAATCCTAAGATAAAGGTAACACCTTATACACCCGTTGTAACATCCCGGCAGTGCCCGTTCAAATGTATCTATTGCGTTCCGAGTTCGCTGACCTTTGCCCGCGAAATAGAATTCAGGCGCAACAGCGGGCGCAAACCGCCAGTGTCGTTCCGCTCTGTTGAGAATGTGGAAAAGGAACTTGAACAACTGGCCGCGCAAGGTTATCGTTCCATAGGTTTTATGGATGACAACTTTATATGGAACGAAAAACGCACAAAGGCTTTGTGCGAAGTGCTTCGCAAGTACGATTTCCGCTGGGGCTGCCAGGCGCGTGTCGATGCCATAACCGAACCAATTGCCCGCATGTTGGGCGAATCGAAATGCGATTACGTGGATTTGGGTGTCGAATCGTTCAACGATGAAATACTCAAGTATATAAAGAAAGACATCACCCGGGAACAGATATATAATGCCGTAGGACTTTTGAAAAAATACAAAGTTCCCGTTAAGTTGAACATACTTATAGGAACTTCTCCCCTTGAAACTAAAGAATCCTTGCGTGACACTCTCCGGCAAGCAAGGAAAATCGGGGCCGACCAGATAATGTTCAATATCGTTTCGCCTTTTCCGGGAACGGAGTTCTACAATCTGGCCAAGGAGAACGGTTGGATTGTTACGGGTGACTATGTTCCCACGGATGTGCAGCGTTCATCGATAGTAAGTTTCCCGAATCTTTCGAATCGGGACATGGAAAAAATCTTGTTCAGGGCCAATTTGCGATATTTCCTTTCCCCGTCGTTTGTTTGGAAGCAATTGCGCAGGTTTCATGACCTTAATGAATTCTTCTGTGCTTTGAAGGCATTAAGAATAAAACTGTTTGGATAGCCATGCTCTTGTCTGTAATTCTTATAACGTGGAATGGTAGAGAACTTCTGGCAGAGTGCCTGAAGTCTATGGCGTTTCTGATGGCCCGGGCAGACGTTGAAATTTTTGTTGTCGACAACGGGAGCGAGGACGGAACGGTAGATTTCCTGCGCAACAGGTATCCTGCGGTTAAAGTCATACCTCTTGGCAGCAATTACGGCGTTGCTTATGCGCGCAACCGCGCCCTTGAGCGTGCGTGCGGGCGTTATTTGTGGATTCTCGACAACGATACGGAAATAAATCCCGATGTGTTTTACGGCATGTTGCACTATATGGAAGAACATCCCGATGTAGGGCTTGCCGGTTGCCGCCTTATAGATGCCGACGGCCTTGTGCAGGAAAGTTGCAAGCGCTATCCCGGCATAGGAGAGAAGATTAGGAATCTTCTTTTGAAGAAAGGATACCGTTACGCTTACGGATTGAAACGTATGAAAGAGAACTTCGAGCCGGAGTACGTTATCGGCGCTTGCCAGTTCATACGCAGGGAAGCATACGAAGCCGCAGGTCCTTTGGACGAAAAGATTTTCTACGGCCCAGAGGACGCGGATTTTTGCATACGTATCCATAGCGCAGGTTACAGGATTATGTATCTTCCCGGCTTCACGGTGCTTCATCATTGCCAACGTATTTCGCGGGCAAGGGTGTTTTCGTTTATAGGGCGCAGACATATAGCTGGGCTCGTTCATTTGTATTTCAAGCATAAACGTTTCTTTTAATGTCATATCTAACCGACGGTTGCCTGCGTTTGCGGGCTTTGGAGCCGCAGGATTTGGAGATTGTTTACCAAATAGAGAACGATTCAGACCTGTGGGGCTGTTCAAATACCAATGTTCCTTATTCGCGTTATGCGATAAAGCGGTTTATTGCCGAGGCTTCCAACGATATTTATTCCGACCGTCAGGTTAGGCTTGTGGCCGAGCAGGTATCCGACGGTGTTCCGGTAGGTTTTGCCGATTTGGTGGACTTCTCGCCGCGTCACATGCGGGCAGAGGTAGGCATTGTCGTGTTTCCCGGTTTCCGAGGCCGGGGTTACGGTAAAGCCATTCTCGATATGCTTGAAAAGTATTCCCGCAACAGTTTGCTGTTGCACAATATTTATGCTGTGGTCTCTGTTGACAACAAGGCGGCCGTGCGTCTGTTCAAGGCTGCGGGCTTTGATTTCAAGGCTGTTCTGGACGGTTGGCTCGCCAGTGTCGAAGGATACGGCGGGGCATGGATATGCCAGAAAATATTGAACGACAATAATACCCGAAACTAACATTATACCGATATGAATGAAAAAGAACTGCGGGCGGCAGGCATGTATTACCGCCCCTTTCAAGACAAGGAGTTGCGGGATGAATACCAGCGTGCTGCCGGGCTTGTGTTTAAACTTAATTCTATTTGTAATAATGATTACGTAGCCCGCTACGGAGTGTTACGCGAGCTTTTTGGAGGCATAGGCGAGGAGTGTACCGTTGTTTCGCCTTTCCATTGCGATTTCGGCTACAATATAACGGTGGGCGAGAAACTGTTTGCCAACGTTAACCTGGTCATCATAGATTGTGCCAGGGTTACGATAGGCAATAACGTGTTCATCGGTCCTAATGTAGGAATCTATACGGCCGGACATCCTGAGGAAGTTGATTTGCGGATTCGCGACTATGAGTACGCGCACCCAGTTACGATAGGCAACAATGTATGGATAGGCGGCCATGCCTGCATCCTGCCCGGAGTGAACATAGGCGACAATGCCATAATAGGTGCGGGAAGCGTGGTAACGCACGACATACCCGCCGGGAGCGTAGCCGTGGGCAACCCATGCCGTGTGGTGCGAAAAATCAGGCAGTAAAGCAAGGACTGAGCGGACTTGTCGGCTTCCGCAATGTGAAAATTATAATGCAGCTGTACTTGCAGGCGGCGGTAAATGTAGATTTCGGGCGATAAAAAGAACAATATATGGCAGACGGGAACTTTAACCGTAACATCCTTCCTTATAATAATTATAGGAGCGGGTTGCGTGCAGGCCGCTCGTCGGAACGTGCGCGGGCAATGAAGATTTTTGAAGATATGGTGAGAGAAGAACATCTCGGCAAAGACGCAGACGAAACCGGGCGGCTTATACGCGAGTTTCGTGAACGGCTCTTCTCGGAGTGAATGAATAAAGATTCACACCTGCTTTTCGGGTGAAAACACCCCTCTCGGACATAATAAAAAATATGTGCCTTGAATTTTAAAATATGTCCGACCTTTTTTAAAATATGTGCCTTGTATTTTTGCGCCCGTTAAATGCGGCTTCCCGAGAGAGTTACGGAAGCCTCCGAAAACCGTATTAATATTCTCTTTTCTTGGATGAATATTCGGTCTTAGTGTTGCAGGCGCGTTAAGTTTCTAATAATTTTTGTCTGTGCGGGTCTTGCCATGGAAAATATTTCTTAACTTCGCATGAGATAAAAATAACAAACACGGTAATTATGATAAAGAAAACGTTCCTTGCTTCAATGCTCGTAATGTTGAGCGTTGTTGTTTTTGCCCAACCTAAGGCCAAGTATGTTTTTTATTTCATTGGCGACGGCATGGGAGTAAACCAGGTAAATGCAACCGAAACATATCTCGGAGCCCTCAAGGGTGTTATAGGTGTAGAGCCTATTTGTTTTGCGAGCTTCCCGAATGCGGCTTTGGTAAACACTCAGTCGGCCACCAATGGCGTTACCGACTCGGCAGCCGGCGGCACGGCGCTTGCAACCGGCAACAAAACAAAAAACGGTGCTATAGGCACGCTTAAAGACCAGACAACACCGGTAAAAAGTATAGCCGAGGCCGCACGTGATGCAGGCGCGGCGGTAGGCGTATCTACCACAGTGTCGATAGACCATGCCACACCCGCGGCGTTTTATGCCCACGTAAAAGACCGCAACATGTATCACGAAATCGGTGTGCAGCTAACAAAGTCGAATTTCGACTTCTTTGCCGCTTCGGATTTCCTTGAGCCGGTAAAGGACAATGAGAATCTGTACGAACTTTCGGAAAAGGCCGGATATACCATAGCACGCGGACTCGCCGATTACAAGGCAAAGGAAGCAACATCGGAGCGCATGATACTTTTCCAGACCGAAGAGGCAAGCAAAAAGGACAAGTCGTGCCTGCCTTACGCCCTCGACCGCAGCGATGACGACCTTACGCTCAAGCAGATTGCAGAAAGCGGAATAGATTTCCTGATGGACAAGAAAAAAGACGGTTTCTTCTTCATGCTCGAAGGCGGTAAAATCGACTGGAGCTGCCACTCGAACGACGCAGCCCCCATGATAGCCGAAGTAATCGACATGGACGAAGCCGTAAAGGTAGCATATGAATTCTACAAGCAACATCCCGACGAAACACTCATAGTCATAACCGCAGACCACGAAACCGGCGGGCTTGTCCTGGGACGCGGCCCGTATGAATTGCACCTCGATGTGTTGCAGAACCAACGCCAGACCGTAGGTACTTTCACAAAGATGGTAGACGAACTGCGCAAGGAAAAAGGTGACAACCTGCAATGGGAAGACGTTAAGGCACTGCTCACAAAAGGCTTCGGCTTCTGGGACAAAGTTAAGCTCTCCGACAAGCAGACCGCACGCCTGCAAAAAGTTTTCGACAAGATGAAAGCCGGCAACTCTAAAGACACCAAGAGCATGTACGCCCGTCAGGACGAACTGGCAAATACGGCCAAAGACATCCTTGCCGAGATTGCGCTGGTAGGCTGGCAGAGCGGCGGCCATTCAAACGGATACGTTCCCGTGTTTGCGATAGGGGCAGGTGCGGAGCAGTTCCATGGCCGCATGGACAACACCATGATTCCTAAAATCATTGCAAAATCCGCAGGCTGGAATCTTTGATTTTCCACTGACGGCCCAGGCAGGGAATAATGCGTTTACACTATCCCGAAGCTTGAAATATATGTAAAAGCCAGGGAGAGGTTATCCTCTCCCTGGCTTTTTTGCATAACTGCCGCGCATGTGTATTCTTCTGTTACGGTACTTGCCGTAGACAAAACGGACCGTAAGTGTGTCGGCCGGGACTTCTGTCTGCCGCTGTGGTAACAATGCCTTTCTTACAATCCGAGAAAGGCAGCTATCTGCGACGGCCGGTCTATTATGTCGGTTGCTCCGCTGGCTATGAGCTGTTCTCTGGTCCGGAATCCCCAACTAACCGACAGGCAGTCGATTCCGGCGTTTTTTGCCGTGGCTATGTCTACTTCGGAGTCGCCCACGTAAAGTGTTTCTTTCTTTGTGCTGCCGAGCAGCGACATTGCTTCCGCCACAGAGTCGGGTGCAGGCTTGCGCCTTACCTTTTCGCTTTCGCCTATTGCTATTCCGATTGAGTCGCCGAAGAAGTGGCGGGACAGTTCCTTTACGGCTTTCATCCCTTTGTTCGACACGATTGCCATTTTGAAGCCTTTGGCGTTTAACAAGTCGATTGTTTCGGGAATTCCGTCGTATGGGCGCGTGTTGTCCATGCTGTGGCGGTAATAGTAGTCTTCGAAAACGGCGAGGATTTCCTTTATTTTGTGTTCTTCCGTGCCGGCGGGTGCGCAGTGCTCCATAAGGTAGTGGTATCCGTTGCCTAATGCGCTGCGCACTTCGCTTTCGGTGCGGGCGGGGAAGCCGCCTTCGGCCAGGGCCTTGTTTACGCTCAGGTGCAGGTCGGTAAGTGTGTTGAGCAATGTGCCGTCGAGGTCGAATATCACTGTGTTGAAGTGTTTCATGCCTTTTTCTGTGTTTTTCTCGTTTGTTTTTATTGCCGGCGTATTTTTTGCGTTTTTGTGTTATGGTTTAGATAACCTGCGGCGTTGCGTCCCAGCCGAGTGCGCTTGCTCCGAGCACTGCCGTTTCGCTTTCCTTGAGTGCGGAAACGAGTATCTTGGCTTTTCCCTTGTAGTTGGTCATTATGTTCTCCTCGAACGCTTTGCGTAGCGGCGCCATGAGCAGGTCGCCTGCCTTTGTAAGACCACCGAAGAATATGAATGCTTCAGGGCTGCTGAAGTTCATGAAGTCGGCGCATGCTTCGCCGAGCATTGTTCCGGTAAAGTCGTATATTTCTTTGGCTATCTGGTCTCCCTTTATTGCGGCGTTGTACACGTCGAGCGATGTGATGTCTTCGGGTTTCATGTCGCGCAACAGGCTCGGTTCTTTCCTGTTTGCCAGCATTTCGCGCGCAGTGCGTGCCACGCCGGTGGCCGAGCAGTAGGTTTCAAGGCAGCCGTGGCCTCCACAGCCGCAAAGGCGTCCTTTGCCTCCGCGCACCATCTTTACGTGGCCGAGCTCACCTGCAAAGCCGTCGCAGCCCAGCACCAGCTGTCCGTTTACTACTATTCCGCTGCCCACGCCTGTGCCGAGCGTAATCATGATGAAGTTTTTCATACCGCGTGCGGCGCCGTATGTCATTTCGCCTACGGCTGCGGCGTTGGCGTCGTTTGTTACTACAACGGGTATGCCGAGTGCCTCTTCGAACTTCTTTCCTATGGGAACGATTCCTTCCCATTCAAGGTTGGCGGCATTTTCTATTGTGCCTTTGTAATAGTTGCCGTTGGGTGCGCCTATTCCCATGGCTTTTATTTTGTCTATCCCGCCCACGGTGTCGATGATGGGCAACAATGCCTTGACCGACGCGTCCACGTAGTCGTCGAAGTTGGGATAACCTTTTGTCTTGATAGCCGTGGTGGCTTTTATATCGCCGCGTGCGTCAACTATTCCGAACACGGAGTTTGTGCCTCCCAAATCGAGGCCGATTACATAAGATTTTTCGATTTCGTCCATTGGTTTATTTATGTTTTTATGGTTAATAATGCGTGGTTAGTTGTTACAAATGTAATTATTTTTTTTGAATCGGCAGTTTCTTGCGTGTTTTATGTGAAAAAAAAGCGGATTGCCCTTGGTTTAATGCCGCAGATGAATATTCATTCACGGCAAACGTGTCGCTTTTTTTAGAGTGTGTTTACCCCTTTAGGAGCAAATTAAAAAAAGGTCGGACCTATTTTAAAATACAAGGCACATATTTCAAAATATGTCGGACATATTTTTGCCCCCGTAAAATGGGGCTTTCCCGGCATGGTTGGAAAGGGGTTTTTCCCTGTGAATGTATATTCGTTTTTCGGGTGTAAAGGTGAATGGATATTCTGTTGCTCCGGTTGTGTCACGATTCCGGTCGTTAATGCCGGCTTCGCAAAGAGCGCTTAACAATAAGCGTTGCAAAAACGCGAATTGGCGTTGTATGGTTAAAAAACGCATGTACTTATTTCTTTTTGTGAGTAAAAAATGCCAATTTTGCAGATATTATGTTTCTGTTTGAACCGATAAGTATATTGGAGGTCCTGATAAAAGGCCTCTTTATAGGAATAATAGCGTCGGCACCTATGGGGCCCGTAGGGGTGCTGTGCTTGCAGCGTACCTTGAACAAGGGGCGCATATTCGGGCTGGTAACCGGTATAGGCGCCGCGCTCAGCGATATTATATATGCGTTGATTACGGGCTTCGGCATGTCGTTCGTTATGGACTTTATAAACAATTCGCATAACTTGTTCATACTTCAGCTCGTGGGCAGCGTTATGCTTTTGTTTTTCGGCATTTATACGTTCCGCAGCAACCCGCGCCGCAGTTTCCGCCCGGTTTCAAAGAAAAAGGGCACGCTGGTGCAGAATTTCGTTACTTCGTTTTTGCTGACTTTTTCGAATCCCCTTATAATATTTCTTTTCATAGCCCTTTTTGCGCGTTTTGCTTTCGTAATGCCGGGCCATCCCGTAGCGCAGTGCGTGGGCTACGTTTCGATACTTGTGGGCGCGTTCCTTTGGTGGCTGCTGCTTACCTATATAGTGGACAAGGTGCGCACCCGTTTTGAAATCAGGGGAGTGTTCATATTGAATAGAACGATAGGAATAATAGTCATTCTTGCAGCGATTGCAGGTTTTGTTTTCACTGTAACAGGGCTTTATTCCCCGGTTATGAAATAAACATACCGTATTATGCTGTCGGCTCAGAAATTGAGAGAAGAGAATATCGCGGAATATTTGCTGTACATGTGGCAGACGGAGGACATTCTCCGTGCCTATGAGTGCGACGAAGGGCGTATAGAACGCGAGCTGATACCACGTTTGGGCGTAAGCGGCGACGACGCTGCCGGACTGAGGTCGTGGTATGCCGGCTTGTGCGAAATGATGCGGAGCGAAGGCGTAAGGCTGAAAGGACATTTGCGGGTGAACAAGAATGTGTTGGACGCGCTCGACGAGTTGTCGGCACGTTTGCTGAAATCGGAAAACTTTCCGCGCTACCGCGAGGCCATTTACAAAATATTGCCGTATCTGGCCGAAGTGCGCAGCCGTGGCGAACGGAAAGACTTGTCTGACATAGAAACGTGTTTCGATGTTCTCTACGGAGTAACGTTGCTGAAAATGCAGAAAAAGGAAATATCCGCGGAAACAATGGCTGCCGTGCGCGACATCTCGGTGGCCATAGGGCTTTTGGCGGCATATTACAAAAAAGACAGGCAGGAACCTTTGGATTTTTAATATCGGCCGCGGAGTGTTTGCGGTTCGCAAATAATATAAGTAGGTATGGAACTGAAGAAAATTCTGGTAACAGGGGCAAACGGACAGCTGGGAAACGAGTTGCGCGTATTGGCAACAGAAGGTTGCCCGGGATGTGAATTCCTTTTCACTGATATAGCCGAACTTGATATATGCAATGCCCCGGCTGTGGAGAACTATGTGGAGCAGAACGGCGCGGATGTGATAATAAACTGCGCTGCCTTTACGGCTGTAGACAAGGCGGAAAGTGAAGAGGCACTGGCCCGTAAAATAAACGCTGACGCACCGGGAATTCTTGCACGTGCAATAGAAAAACGCGGCGGCACAATGGTGCAAATATCTACCGATTACGTTTTTGATGGCGAGGCATGCAAGCCTTACACTGAAGAAAGCGAGGTGAATCCTGTGTCGGCATACGGAAGGACAAAGTTGGCCGGAGAAAAAGCCGCCCTGGACGCTTGCCGCAATACGGTAATAATACGCACGGCGTGGCTGTATTCCTCGTTCGGGCATAATTTCGTGAAAACAATGCTTAAACTCGGGCGCGAGCGCGAGAAACTGGGAGTAGTGTTCGACCAGGTGGGAACGCCAACGTATGCCCGCGACCTGGCCCGGGCCATAGTGCAGATAGTGTCAAAGCCGGTAGTGCCTGGAACGTATCATTTTACCGACGAAGGCGTAACTTCGTGGTACGACTTCACGATAGCAATCCATAAACTGGCGGGAATAAGCACTTGCAAGGTTAGTCCGCTTCATACGTCAGACTATCCCACGCCCGCAAGGCGTCCGCATTACAGCGTATTGGACAAAACAAAAATAAAGCAAACTTTCTCACTCGAAATTCCGCATTGGGCAGACAGCCTGAAGGAATGTTTAAGAATAATCGAAAAGCAAGACTAAGAACATGGACGAAATACAACGTCGACGTACCTTTGCCATAATTTCGCACCCCGACGCGGGTAAAACAACACTGACCGAGAAATTCCTTTTGTTCGGCGGGCAAATACAAGTTGCCGGAGCCGTAAAAAGCAATAAAATCCGGAAAACCGCCACGAGCGACTGGATGGAAATAGAAAAGCAGCGCGGAATTTCGGTTACGACTTCAGTTATGGAGTTCGATTATAACGGCTATAAGGTAAATATCCTTGATACTCCCGGTCACCAGGATTTTGCGGAAGATACTTACAGGACGCTGACTGCCGTAGACAGTGCAATAATTGTTGTTGACTCGGCTAAAGGCGTCGAAGCGCAGACGAGGAAATTGATGAACGTGTGCCGTATGAGACGCACGCCCGTGATTATATTCATTAACAAGATGGACCGGGAGGGTAAAGACCCGTTCAGTCTGCTGGACGAATTGGAAGAAGAACTGCAAATATCGGTCCGCCCGTTGTCTTGGCCCATTGAGCAAGGCGCACGCTTTAAAGGAGTTTATAATATATATGAACATAATTTGAACCTCTTTGCTCCGGATAAGCAGAAAGTAACCGAGAAGGTGGAGGTAGATGTAAACAGCACAGACCTTGAAGCGCACGTAGGCGAGAAGAATGCCGCAAAATTGCGTTCCGACATAGAATTGATTGACGGAGTTTATCCGGCATTCGACCGCGACACATACTTGGCAGGCGATGTGGCTCCCGTGTTCTTTGGCTCGGCGTTGAATAACTTTGGTGTGAAGGAACTTTTGGACTGTTTCGTGGAAATAGCCCCTTCGCCGCGTCCAACACAAGCAATAGAAAGAAATGTAGAGCCGAAAGAACCGAAATTTACAGGGTTTATTTTCAAGATAACGGCAAATATCGACCCCAACCACCGTTCCTGCATAGCATTTTGCAAAGTATGCAGTGGCAAATTCGTAAGGAATACTCCGTATCAGCATGTGCGTCTCGGAAAGACAGTGAGATTCTCTTCTCCCGTTCAATTCATGGCGCAGCGGAAAAGCACGATAGACGAAGCATACGCCGGCGACATTGTCGGTCTTCCCGATAACGGTATATTTAAAATAGGAGACACTCTCACCGAAGGAGAGAATCTTCACTTCAAAGGTTTGCCGAGTTTTTCGCCAGAGATGTTCAAATATATCGAAAACGCCGACCCGATGAAAACGAAACAGTTGAATAAAGGAATAGAACAACTGATGGATGAAGGCGTGGCTCAGATGTTTATAAGCGATTTTAACGGAAGAAAAATCATAGGTACGGTAGGACAGCTACAGTTCGAGGTAATACAATACCGCTTGCAGAACGAGTATGGCGCAAAATGCCGCTGGGAGCCGCTTACATTATATAAAGCTTGTTGGATTGAAAGTGATGACGCGTCTGAACTGGAATCTTTCCGTAAGCGCAAATACCAGTATATGGCTCACGACCATGAAGGACGTGAAGTCTTTTTAGCCGACAGTTCCTATGTCTTGCAAATGGCGCAGGAGGATTTCAAACATATTAAATTCCATTTTACCAGTGAATTTTGACGAATATAAAGAGGACATACGCGCGGCTGTCGAGGTCATGAACCGCGGTGGTGTGATTTTGTATCCCACCGACACAATATGGGGAATAGGCTGCGACGCTACGAATGCGGAAGCAGTAAAGCGTGTGTACGAGATAAAAAAACGCGACGACAGCAAAGCGCTTATAACACTTGTCGACTCAGAAGCAAAGATAGAGTTCTACGTGCGGGAAGTGCCAGACGTAGCGTGGGACATGATAGAAATAGCCGATAAGCCGTTGACTTTGATATACGACGGGGCGCGCAATTTGGCGTCGAACCTGCTGGCAGAGGACGGAAGTATTGCCATACGCCTTACAAAAGAGCCGTTCAGCAGTATGCTCTGCCGTACTTTTCGCCGTGCGATAGTGTCAACGTCGGCCAACGTAAGCGGTGAGCCGTCGCCGGCTACTTTTTCCGAGATTTCCCCGGAGATACTGTCTGCTGTAGATTATGTTTGCACGAGCCGTCGCGAAGAATCTGCCCCTCACAAGGCATCGTCTATAATAAAGATAGGTACAGGAGGCGAAGTTAAAATAATCCGCAAGTAGAGATGATTGTTGCAGCAGACAATAGAACCACGGTTATCGACAGCCTGATAAATTGGCGGGAGAAATACCTTTCGCAACGGCAATTTGTGTTGTTGCTCAGTTTCTTTGTCGGGATTTTCACTTCCATTCTGGCTTACCTGCTCAAGCAGTTTATATCTTGGATAGCTTCCTTGCTCACGGCCGGCTTTGACGCCACCGGGTCGAACTGGCTTTTCCTCGTATATCCGGTAGTAGGTATTTTCCTTACGGCTTTGTTCATAAAGTATGTGGTCAATGACGACATAGGGCATGGTGTAACTAAGATTCTATACGCCATATCCCGGCGGCAGGGGCACATACGTCGCCACAACTGCTGGTCGAGCGTAATAGCCAGCGGCATAACCATAGGATTTGGCGGGTCGGTGGGAGCGGAATCGCCTATCGTCCTTACCGGCTCGGCAATAGGCTCCAATTTGGGGCGGCTCTTCAAGGTCGACCATAAGACGCTCATGCTTCTGATTGGCTGCGGGGCTTCGGGCGCGATAGCCGGAATTTTCAAAGCCCCTATTGCAGGAGTGGTGTTTACGCTCGAAGTCTTGATGATAGACCTTACCATGGCGTCGCTGCTGCCTTTGCTCGTGTCGAGCATTACGGCTCTTGTAATGATGTATATATTTACCGGCACAAGCGCGGAGTTCAGCTTTACGCTCGATAATGCTTTTGCCGTTGAGCGCATACCCACTTCTATCCTGCTCGGAATATTCTGCGGGCTGGTTTCGTTGTATTTTACAAGGGCAATGAACTTTTGCGAAGATGTGTTCCGCAAGTTCTCGAACATGTACGTCAAACTGTTGCTGGGCGGGTCGGTGCTAAGCGTGCTTATATACGTTTTCCCGCCGCTTTACGGTGAAGGTTACGGAATGATTTCCCTTCTTCTTGAAGGAACGTCAATGCAAGATTGGCAGGCTGTAATGAACAACTCCATGTTTTACGGCGATCAGAACATGTTGCTCATATATCTCGGGCTGATAGTATTGTTCAAGGTCTTTGCCTCGTCGGCAACGAACGGCGGCGGTGGTTGCGGCGGTATCTTTGCTCCCTGTCTTTTCCTCGGATGTATAAGCGGGTTTATCTTTTCGCGCGTGTGGAACATCAACCAGCTGGGAGTGTATGTACCCGAAAAGAACTATGCCCTTTTGGGCATGGCCGGCGTAATGAGCGGAGTAATGCACGCACCGCTTACAAGCATTTTCCTTATAGCCGAACTTACGGGCGGATACAACCTGTTCGTTCCGCTGATGATAGTGTCGCTTGTTTCTTACCTTACCATAATTTCCTTCGAGCCGAACAGCGTATATACCACGCGACTGGCCAAAAAGGGACAACTGCTCACGCACCATAAGGACAAAGCCGCGTTAACGTTGATGAGCCTCAATTCGGTAGTAGAGCGGCACGACACGAAAATCTCGCCCGACATGAAACTCGGCGAGATGGTCCTGCTCATCTCGCGCGAGAAGGTAAACGTATTCCCGGTTACCGACGGTACGGGGCATTTGCTTGGCATAATAGAGCTTCAGAAAATAAGGAAAGTGCTGTTCCGGCAGGAATTGTACAATGTTTTTACAGCCGGACAACTTATGGAAAAGCCAGTGGCATGCCTTACCATCGACGACCCCATGCAGGTAGTAATGGATACGATTGAAAAAACAGGGGCGGACACGTTGCCTGTGGTCGACCGCGACGCGCTGTTCATAGGCTTTGTGTCGAAAGCAAAACTGTATGCCATGTACCGGCAGGTAATGGTGGATTATTCCGAGGAATGACAACCGGCAACGGAAATCCCGAAACCGGCGTCCTTAAAAGTCTGCTTTTTATACCCCGGAAATGAAAACTCTTTTTCAGACGGTTATATCCCCTTTGGAGCAAATAAAAAATATGTCTGACATATTTTGAAATAGGTCAGACATATTTTAAAATACAAGGCACATATTTTTGCGGGGGTGAAAACCCGACGAAAACCCGTCGCAAAAAGAGGATAAAAAAGTGCCGCATAATTGAAAATATAAATTGAAATAATCGCACAGAAAAACTGCTATGGATAAAAAGGACTTACGCATAGTGTTTATGGGAACTCCCGATTTTGCCGTTGCTTCATTGCAGCGCCTTGTTGAAGGAGGATATAACGTGGTGGGAGTAGTTACGGCTACCGACAAACCGGTGGGCCGCCACCGCAACACACTCGTTTTTCCTGCCGTCAAGAAGTACGCCCTCGAGGCGGGAATACCGATATTGCAGCCCGAGAAACTTAAAGACGAGGCTTTTCTTACAGCCTTGAAAGCATGGCATGCAGATATACAGGTGGTAGTGGCTTTCCGCATGTTGCCGGAGCAGGTTTGGGCCATGCCCCGCTACGGCACATTGAACGTACATGCGTCACTCCTTCCGCAATATCGCGGAGCGGCGCCGATTAACTGGGCCGTAATCAACGGCGACACCGAAAGCGGCGTAACCACTTTTTTCCTGCGCCACGACATAGACACCGGCGATGTGGCAATGCAGAAAAGCGTGCCCGTTTCCGAAACCGACACGGCCGGCGATTTGCACGACAAACTTATGGTTGAAGGCGCGCAGTTGCTCATCGAAACAATCGACGGCGTAATATCCGGCAACTTGAAAGCCGTTCCGCAGTCGCAGCTGCCTTGCAGCGGTCCGTTGCGCCCTGCACCGAAAATATTTACCGAAACATGTAAAATCGATTTCACACGCGGCCTTGCGGATGTTTATAACTTCATACGCGGGCTTGCGCCAAGCCCTTCCGCGTGGACTGAAGTAACTGACGGGGAGCACGATTATACGCTTAAGATATACCGTGCGGCCAAGCGTGTAGCAACACACGACCTTGCTGCCGGAACTATCGTTACCGATACGAAGGAAAATCTGTCGGTAGCCGTAAACGGCGGATATATCGATATTCTCGAACTGCAACTTTCGGGCAAAAAACGAATGGACACCGGAGATTTCCTGCGAGGCTTCCGCAATGCCGGCAATCTCAAGATAACGGCGTTGAAATAACCGGCAGCTTTGTCCTTTTTTGCCTGCCGTTTGGTGACGCGCTTTTTAGCTACGAAAAAACATGTCTGACATATTTTGAAATATGTCAGACATGTTTTAAAATACCTCAGAGATAATTTTTCCCGCAAGGCATGTATCCTTAACCGCTATGAACACGTTTTTCAAAAACACGCAGAACAAGGTTGCGAAAATTTGCTGAAAGGCGCACTTGCTCCTCGTGTAGGCCTATTCAGAACCCGTGGAGCGCAAAAAAGGTAAAAAAACTTTGCAGTTTAATTATAAATGTGTACGTTTGTAACGTCGAACTAAAAAATATATGCCTATAGCACACCAATACTCCTCGAAAAAATAAAATAAGAAGTAATGGAAAAACTGTGCAAACTGGCCGACGAACAGTTGGTCGAAATGTATGCCAAAGGTGATAATTCGGCGTTCGACGTTTTATTGTCACGTTACCAGCAGAAACTTTACTCGTACATATTATTTCTTGTACACAACGAAGATACGGCAAACGACCTTTTTCAGGAAACCTTTGTCAAGGCAATCGTAACCATCCAGCAAGGCCGTTATGTGGAAAGCGGTAAATTTTCGGCATGGCTTACCCGCATTGCCCACAACCTTATCATCGACAAATACCGTCAGGACAAAAATGCCAACCTTATATCCAACGACAACGACGAGTGCGATATTTTCAACAACGCGGCTTTGTCAGACATAACCGTGGAGATGAAAATAATAAAGGAACAGTCGCTGGCCGATGTAGAACGCCTGGTGAAAGAACTGCCGGCCGTACAGCAGGAAGTTGTGTACATGCGCTTTTATCAAAACCTTAGTTTCAAGGAAATAGCCGAAGCTACCGGCGTAAGCATAAACACCGCTCTGGGGCGAATGCGTTACGGGCTGATAAATCTGAGGCGCATGGTTGAAGAGCGTGGGATAGTCCTAACTTTGTATTAAAAAAGTATTTTCGCATTATAATAAAACCACAGTTTGGTACGTTGTAAAAGTAACAGTTTACACAAACCAAATTCTTGTGGCCTATGATGCAATTTTTACAAAAGGAACTTTTCCCCCGGGAAAGTACATTGGAATTTATTAAGTTTTTTGCTCATTCCTACCGTTCCGTGAAACTTGCCGACGGAACGCAGTTGGATTTGATGTTGAACTAACATGTACCAAAAAGCGGCGGCCGCGGCTATATATGTCGGCGGCCGCCGTTAGTGTATTATCATGAAACGTAATAATAAACATTGATATGAAGAAAATATTGTTGCTCGGTTCAGGCGAACTGGGCAAAGAATTTGTTATTGCCGCACAACGTTTGGGGCAACATGTGATAGCCTGCGACTCTTATGCCGACGCTCCGGCCATGCAGGTGGCCGACGAGTGCGAGGTGTTCAGCATGCTAGACGGCAATGCGCTGACACGAGTGGTTGAGAAATACAATCCCGACATAATAGTGCCCGAAATAGAAGCAATACGCACCGAACGCCTTTATGACTTTGAACGCGAAGGAATACAGGTGGTGCCGAGTGCAAAGGCTGTTAACTATACAATGAACCGCAAGGCCATACGCGATTTGGCAGCCAAGGAACTCGGCCTTAAGACGGCCCGCTACAGGTATGCCTCGTCTTTGCAGGAACTGAAGGACGCAGCGCAGGAAATAGGTTTCCCCTGTGTGGTGAAACCGCTTATGTCTTCGTCGGGGCACGGACAGTCGCTCGTGCGCGTACCCGAAGAATTAAAAGGCGCTTGGGAATACAGCTGCAGCGGAAGCCGTGGCGACATACACGAAGTAATTGTAGAGGAATTCATACGCTTTGATTCGGAAATAACGCTGCTTACCGTAACGCAAAGAAACGGTGAAACGCTTTTCTGTGCTCCGATAGGACATGTGCAGAAGCATGGAGACTATCGCGAGAGCTATCAGCCTGCCCACATCTCGCCCGACCACTTGAAAGAAGCGCAGCGCATGGCTGCGGCAGTAACCAAGGCGCTAACGGGATACGGAATATGGGGCGTGGAGTTCTTCCTGAGTCATAAAGATGGCGTTTATTTCTCCGAACTGTCGCCTCGTCCGCACGACACAGGCATGGTAACGCTCGCGCAAACGCAGAACCTCAACGAGTTTGAGCTGCATTTGCGTGCAGTATTGGGATTGCCGATACCCATGATAGAACAGTTGCGTGCCGGGGCCAGTGCCGCAATACTGTCGCCTATAGAGACGGACGGTCAGCCGCGTTTCAAAGGGCAGGAAGAGGCACTTGCGGAACCGCGGACCGATTTGCGCATTTTCCGCAAACCGAAGGCTTGGCCGCACCGCCGTCTTGGTGTGGCGCTTGCCTACGATAACGTGGATTGCGATATAGACACGTTGCGCGACAAGGCAAAAGCCGCAGCAGCCAAGATACAGGTTTATTAATAAAAGTCAGCAGAGATGAATACTATAATATCTCCTTCACTCCTTTCAGCCGATTTTGCCAATCTCGAGCGTGATGTTGAAATGCTTAACGCAAGCCAGGCCGACTGGCTGCACCTCGATGTCATGGACGGCGTTTTTGTTCCTAATATTTCGTTCGGCTTTCCCGTTATAAAAGCAATTGCGAAATATGCAAGGAAACCTCTTGACGTGCACCTCATGATTGTTCATCCCGAAAAGTATATCGACGAGGTAAAAGCTTCAGGCGCATATATAATGAACGTACATGTGGAGGCTTGTCCTCATTTGCACAGAGTAATACAGCAGATTCATGCCGCCGGAATGCTGGCCGGCGCGACTTTGAACCCGTCAACGCCTGTCTCAATGCTTGAAGATGTAATTTGTGACCTCGATTTGGCACTTATTATGTCAGTTAATCCGGGCTTTGGCGGGCAGCGGTTTATTGAGCAATCGCTTAAAAAAGTCGAGAAACTGCGTACTTTGGTGGATGAGTCCGGTTCAAGCGCACTTATCGAGGTAGATGGCGGGGTTAATCTGGAGACAGGAAAAATGCTTGTCGACGCTGGTGCGGATGTGCTCGTTGCCGGTTCGGCGATATTCAACTCTCCTAATCCTGAAGCAGAGATAGAGGCTCTGAAATCCTTGGAATAAGCAGCATAACCATTTCCAATATGGCGTATAACGGCAAAAAAAATGCGGATGCTTCACGCCGCAGGCCGGAAAGCCTCGGTAATGCGTTTGAAAACTATCCTGTACTGCGCTATGTGCTTCCGTTGGCTATAGGAATAGCTGTTGGAAACGCAGGGCGCAGTGTCTTTTCGGAGTACAGCAGTGTGTTTTTTGCCGCAACGCTTGTTTCTGCCGCACTTCTCATAGCAATGCTGTTCGTGAAGCATTACAGCGTTGAAAAAGTATGGTTTGGAGTAGTTGTCAACTTATTCTTTGTTTCGTGGGGCACGTATACTTTTCTTCGTTCGGACGATGCTTTGCGCTGTTCCTGGTCGGATTCTCCTGCCGTGTATGAAGGAGTAGTTTATGATTGCCCTAAAAAGTATGACAAAGTGTCAAGAATGCGTGTGCGTCTGACATCGTGTTATGAAAAAGGCACTTATAAAACATTGTCGCGCACAATAGAGCTCACGGCTATGCGCTCGCCTGAAACGGATACGCTTGACACGGGCGACGGGGTCATGTTTTTTTCTACAGTAAGCACTCCACGCAACACAGGTAATCCATACGAGCCCGACTATGCTTCTTCGCTAATCCGTTCCGGTGTATCGGGAACAGCTTTTGCCTATAATGGCAAGCTCAAACCGTTGAGCCAGGAGAGGGCGCTAAGTATCATAAATCAAAACCTCGGTTTCTTCGAGTGCGCTGCCTTGCGTGCGAGACAGTTCCGTGACTACCTGCAAAACAAATACGAACTTTCGGGAATAGGTGGTGAAAGTCTTGCTGTGTTGTCGGCTCTTACGCTCGGTGACAAACACTTGTTGGAACGCTCAACGCGCGAATTGTTTTCCATTACGGGTGTAAGCCATGTTTTAGCCTTGTCTGGCCTGCATTTAGGAATAATCTACGGCATTCTGCAGTTTTTGTTTACGGCGGGTGGCTTTGCTCGACGCATGAGAGTACCGGCTCAAGCGGTTATAATAGTTTTTATCTGGATATACGCGTTGATGGCCGGTATGCCGGCTTCACTAATCAGGGCGGCAATAATGTATTCACTTGTGTCGTTGGCTGTTATCATGGGGCGAAAGGCTGTAACGCTGAACAATCTTTTTGTTGCGGCTTTTTTGATTCTGTTGTTCAACCCCATGTCGCTTTTCGACATAGGGTTTCAACTGTCTTTTGCTTCGGTGTTCTTCATCCTGGCATTCGTGCGAGCCATTACGCCGGTATATATGCTCAAACGCCCGGTTTTGGGTAAGTTGTGGGGCATGGTTGCCGTTTCTCTGTGTGCGCAGATGGGTGTGGCACCGCTTGTGGCGTATTATTTCAACCAGTTCCCGGTATATTTTATTTTCAGCAATCTTGTTGTAGTTCCTGTTTCGTTCGTTCTTGTTGCCATAGGGCTGGCTTTCCTTGTTTTGTCCTGGTTTCAGCCGTTAGCGGCTGCTTTGGCTTGGGCTTTGAAACTTGTTTTGTCATCAATGCTTGGGGTGTTGGATGTGATAAGCGGCTTACCACACGCTTCGGTATGGATTTATCCTTCATTGCTTACGGTTATGCTGGTTTATGCAGCTTTCTTTTTTGCGGTAATTTACCTGCGCAGGAAAAGTATGCTGTATTTTGTGCCGTTTGCATGTTGCGGGCTTGCCGCAGTGATAGTGGAGACCGTCAGCAATGCAAAGGAAAGGGACGTGGCAGGAATTTATTTTTATAAAGGGCTTTCATGTCCGGTGGTACAGTTTGTAGTTTCGCGCGGTGAGTCTTACGTTTATGCCCCGTCGCGCTATGCCGACTCGGTGGTAGTTAAATCATTGTCCGGCATATCGCGTAATTTTTGGCGACGTTGCGGAATGAATGTCCCCAAACGTATCCCGGACACGTTTGTCTCACCTGTTGTTTTACGCAAAGGATGTATGGTGCAGTTTGGCAGGCAAAGGGTGTGCGTTCTCGATACTGCTGTCCGGCAGTACCGTATTCCTGAGGGAATGTCGGCGGATATAGTTTATGTGGCCCGTGGTTTCAGAGGGAATCTCCCTGATTTACGGCTGCATTTGCGGACTGAGATGGTAGTGTTGGGAGAGAGGCTTACGGATTACCGACGCAGGGATATAACGGGCAAATGTATTGCTGCAGGTGTCAAATATTATGACATGGAATCAAAAGGTGCTTTAAAATTGTCGGCACAATAGGGGCGTGACTTCCTTTTTTACTAATTTTGCCTTTCAAACTTTATTAAAACCTATACGAATGCTTTCACCTATACTTGACGAACGCGGATTGCAGTGCTGGCATAATTTTATTGACCGGGCAGAGAATGTTGTTATAACGGCACATTCAGGCCCCGACGGGGACGCTGTGGGTTCTTCGCTCGGATTTGCCGAATACATGCGTTCGCAAGGAAAAAACGTTACGGTGGTAATGCCGAACAAGTTTCCCGATTTCCTGCGGTGGATGTGCGGAGCGGGCGATATAATGATATATGAGGATAATGCTTCGCACGCCGATGAGGTGATTAAGGTGTGCAACATAATTTTCTGCCTTGACTACAACGATTTGGGGCGTGCCGACAAGCTTGGCGAATCCATAGCGGCCAGCAATGCGCATAAAATCATGATTGACCACCACCTTAACCCGTCGGGCTTTGCGGACTTTGAAGTGTCACACCCCGAGATGTCATCGACAAGTGAACTGGTTTTCCGGCTTCTTTGGCAACTGGACGGATTCGGGCAACTTAGCCTCGACGGAGCCGCGGCAATTTACTGCGGCATGATGACCGACACGGGGGCGTTCACATATAATTCATCGAGTCCGGATATTTATTATATCATAGCCAGGCTTTTGGAAAAAGGTATAGACAAGGACAGGATATACCGCAACGTATATAACAATTATTCGCGCAACCGCGTGCGGCTCATGGGGTATGTGTTGTATCGCAAGCTGCATTTTTACGGCAAGTTGCGCGCGTGCATATATACGCTCACACAGGATGAGATGTCGAATTTCAATTTCCAGAAAGGCGATACCGAAGGTTTTGTGAATTTGCCCCTAATGGTTCACGACATGCAGCTCTCGATAGCTTTGCGCGAAGATACCGACCGGCAGAAGATACGTGTTTCGTTGCGCTCGGTGGATGATTTCCCCTGCAACGAAATGGCAGCGCGCTTTTTCAACGGCGGAGGACACCTGAATGCCGCAGGCGGGGAACTGCGTTGCACTATGGCGGAGGCGGAAAAGATTGCGGCAAAGGCCGTCGAAGCATATAAAGACCGGCTTTAAAAATTGAAAAACCGGACGGGGAAAATGGCATTTTTCGATGTAAAAAATTGAAAACTGATTTTCACTCCGTTAAACCCACATAGGAGCAAAGAAAAAATA
>OLFZ01000403.1_pt1 | contig 48371 bp, 50 predicted proteins | sample 1604861 | NCBI WGS metagenome assembly OLFZ01 (sample SAMEA3888895, study PRJEB22519) | human gut metagenome | biome: human gut; feature: human-associated habitat; material: faeces | place: Denmark | collected 2011 | reverse complement strand
AATATTTATAGAAGCGCCAGTCCCCCTGGTTCCAGCACATCTTCCTGATTTCCTCTGATACCGGATTATAATAGAAGTGCATGTTCTTCCCCTGTTCCAAGGTAGGTACCACCTCCTCTATCCTATCCCGAAACTCCCCTTCGGTGATTATATACAACTCACAGAACTTGGCAAGATTACTCACCCAGTTCCATGCCATTCCCGGCTCACTTCCCATACCAGGAGAGCAAGCGTATGCATTGATTAAGATTTTCATTTGGTTTTAAAATTTATTCTTACTCCTCCTCCACATTTGCTTCAGGACTCTCAAGATGAAAGCGAAGAGATGATGGGATTCAATATCCATATCCAATGAAAAAACACGGCGGAGCATATCCTTATCATAAACGATATGTGTATCAAGAGTCATTTTTACATCATTATCCACATTCTCTTCATGAATGATCTCTATCCACATCGGATGCATATTTTCCTTGATGTGATGCACCTTGACCAATCCACGCTTCTCCAATAGAAAGTGACTTCCATAACCATAGCAGGTTCGTAGAGAGGATAGAGAAGAATCTGAAGACAGTAGATATTCAGCTAAAGTCAGGAAATGATTATTGGGATAATAGATACGGGTAGAGAAATGTCCAAACTTAGTATAGGTCTGCAATCCATAATCAAAGGAAAGAAAGCACTTTTCATAAGGATTTAGATGGAAAGAAAGACATTCAGACTGTACACGCTCCATAAAGTTGTTGGCGATACTATCATCATTATCAAGATAAGTAGTTAGGCACAAATCACCATCTTTCCATCCCTTCTGTTTCAAATCCAGCATCACCACCTGACGGAATATATCAGCAAACTGGTAAGAATATTCAGCCTTAACTCCGACAAACTTGATTTGAGAACAAAGCTTACGATAAGTCTTAATCCTCTCCCGATATACAGCAGGCGTATTTGCATCCACCAGCAAAATCCAGCTGAAATTCTGGCAGCTTTGATTTTTTACAGAAGGCAGACAAAATGTTTCAAAAAGAGCCATTCGCCTTTTAAGCCATTCCTCCCGATCTATAGATAGCTGCCCCATTCTTATCTTCTATCCAGAGAGCTAAATTAAATCGAGTTAGTAGATAATGATAAATCATTTTCGTTCTCCTTAATGTAAAGTAACGTAAAAAAATACGCCTCTCTTTGTCTATTAATCTATTAAATTATACCTTTATAAATCAAAACAGCGGCTGGAAATGAGAATTCGTGATGAAGATAGCAGCCATGCACTTCATCATATCCAACGAATATAAACGTTCCTTAGTCATAGAATCACATATTGTCAGCCAACATTCTTTCATGCTCCCTGATTTCCTCTTCCGTAAATCTCATTTTGAGCAGTTTAGCAGGAATACCGCCGATGATACTATAAGGAGGAAAGGATTTAGTGACTACAGCACCAGCAGCCACAACCGAACCATGACCAATAGTCACACCTTTGAGGATGGTAACATTTGCCCCACACCAAACATCATCCTCGATGACAACAGGCTGGTCATATACATTCACCCCATCCACAAATTTCTCCTCTACAGTAACATCCGTCATATACTTACCCAAAATGTCAATACGATGATCACCAGTGATGATTGTTGGTTTAGGACCGAAGAGTACCTTCTTGCCAATAGTACACGGTGCATCCGTACAATAGATAGTACTACCTTTAGGAATCGAAGTACCATCCCCTACAGACAGGTTCCACAAACCCTTGATATCCGAAGACATCGGACGGATATATACCCCCTTGCCACATTGCTTCATGCACCGCTTCCATACAGAAGCCCACAGCTTGTCCCACAGATACGAAGGCACAAGACTTATCTTTTGTAATATCTGAAAAATATTCATAATGTCAAAACGTCACTATTAAACTTTAAATATTTCCTCATACAACTTCTCTATGCTCTCATTCACCATAACAGGAGCAAACACCCTCTCTCCGAAGCTTTTAGAATATTCTGCCATATCCCTGCGAAGCTTTGACAACTCCATCAGTTTCCGAAGCTGCATGGTAAGAGCATCAGCATCATCAAATGGGAAAGTAAGACAGTTCTTACCTTCTTCTATCACATCTGGCAGACCACCTACAGGAGTAGTTACCACAGCAATACCTCTTGCCCAAGCTTCCAAAACCACCATAGGGAAACCCTCATGGCGAGAGCACATACAATAGATGCTTGCTTTATTCCATACATTCTCCTTTTGCTTGCCAGTGATATAACCAGTAAATGTAACGCTATCATCCAAACCCATAGTTTGAGCCATAGCCTGAAAGCGCTCCACTTCACCATTTCCCATGATGGTAACATGCCAGTCAGGAAAATCTGCCTTCAGATTCTTCCATGCCTTTAGGAGTAAATCAGGATGCTTGTTATCATTCAGAAAGGCAGCCATGATGATACTCTTCTCCTTGACAGAATAATCCACGGCTGGCGTAGGAGCACAAGCATTATAAATAACGGCAGTCTTGGCTTTCACAGAAGGAAACCATTCTGCAAAACACTTCTGCCACTTCTTTGCCAGCAGCGCCACACAATCAGCTCGGTTCAGAGACCATATAAACAATTTATTATGCGTATGATTCTCCAACTGATTCCCCATGTGGATATGCATGATTATCTTCTTTCTGCCAAGCAATGCCAATAGGAGCACAGGCATTTGAATAATCAGGCAAATCTTGTCAGGCACCGTATGAAAATGGACAATATCATACTGCCATATCGTAAACAGCGCTTTGAAGTAAGCCTTCAACGCATACCACAATTTCACGCCATATCCTCTCTGTATCTGCGTTTCAAGCCATCCACAATGATACTTTTCCCAGAAAGGCATCGTCTTCATGAGGCGCAGCACACTCGCCACGCCTCCACCACTCTGCTCAGCAGAGCCAACCATTAAAACTTTAGACATTGATTACAAAAAAACTATTTTCTCACAATACTTCTCCATATCACGGAAGCATAGGTGTTGATTCTAAACCACATTTTTACAATCAGTGGTGGTTGGTGATTATTACTCGACCATTATAAGTAGCCATACATATTAATACTACTTGTTCCACTTACAATAATCTTGAAATTCACTCCATAGTTCCGCATCCCTGTTCAAAAAAGCATACTTAAATCCCAAGGCAGACTGTTCTATAGACAAATCCTCAATGACTAGTTGTTTGTTTTCCTCGGTAGGATCTATTTTATAAGCTGCAACCCTTCGCAAGAAATTGCGATAAACACTCATAAAGTCATTCCAAAAACGATTTTCCATCAAGTTACGACAGATACCTTTCCCATTGAACAACTTATCCAATAGTTCTTTTAGTTTGGCCAACTGGGGATTGATGCCAATTCCACGCCGAAATACCCCTCTGCCAAAGCATCGTATGAGTAATCTGTCAAATCAGAGATTACCTCATGGCGCAACAAGTCATATGCTACGGCATTGTTCAAGGAGTTGAGTACAAAAGGAGAATGAGTCGTCACAATCAACTGGATATGAGGGAACAATGTTGTGAGCAAAGGTAAAATCTCCCTTTGCATTTTAAGATGTAAATGAGTCTCAACCTCATCTATCATCACGATGCCAGGGGTATTGAAAGCTCTTTTCAACTTGTCCTTGCCTTGCATCTTCAAGATCAAATCCACGATAATGTCAAGAGCAGCCGAATAGCCTGCCGACAACTCTGTGAACTTAAACTTCTTGCCATATGAATGGATGTAAAAAGCATAAGTTTTGAAATCAAACTCTAAGTTCAATTCGTCATCCTCAAACAAACGACGAAGGATATTCTGAAATACCCCAAACCATTCGTCTATCTCATGGGCATATTCCTTAGCATTCTCACCATCCGCTAAAGCACGCTGCACCTTCAAGTCCACCAAGAACTTGATGAATTCACCCACTTTGTTGACTTTGATGTCACGATATTCCAAATTTGGCTTCTCTGGGTTCTTGACCTCCTCAAACTCAGAACGTCTTTGGTCGCCATAGTATGCCAACAGAAATTGTTTATCCGAAATTGCTTTAGGCAGTAACTCGACCTCGTTCAGAGATAAACTTACCTTACCAGATAAATTTTCTATTCGTTTAGTCCAATCTTCGACCCCTTTTTGCCACTTAATTTTCTCTTCATTTGTTTTAGCGGAAGCCAAAAGTCTTTCATTATCTTTTAAATACTTCTCATAATTTAAAAACAACAAGTCAGGATCTTTTGCGATTTTTTCAAGATAATCCACAATTGCCCCCAACAACAAGGTCTTACCAGTACCATTTGGACCGGTAATCAACAAATGTTTCATCTTACCTGCTTCACAGACATTGATGTCAATGCCTGATAAATGAAAGAGTTTTTTAATATGAATAGACTTTAAGTATATGCTCATAACTTGGTTGTATTTATTGATTATAAAACAAAGTTAGTACTTTTATCAATAACTTGCAAATTTTCAGCAAATTTTATTTCTGTTTTTAACGTTTACTTGCAGTTCTTTCAGTTAAGGTAACCATTCAGCAAAACTCTTCTGCCACTTCTTTGCCAATAGGAGTACAGGCATCTGAATAATCAGGCAAATCTTATCAGGCACCGTATGAAAATGGACAATATCATACTGCCATATCGTAAACATTGCCCTGAAGTAAGCCTTCAACGCATACCACAGCTTCACCCCATATCCTCTCTGTATTTGCGTACCAAGCCATCCGCAATGATACTTCTCCCAAAAAGGCATTGTCTTCATCAGGCGCAGCACACTCGCCACGCCTCCCCCACTCTGCTCGGCAGAGCCGACCATTAATACTTTACTCATGATTTAGATTTTCTCTACCAATTTCAGTTGTTCATTTTCACTATTTGCTGCCATTCGTCGCTTTTCAATCATCTCTTTCCTCATTTCCTCTCTCCTTCTCTGTTCCATGATGTTTCTATTGGCATTCAGACACAATGCTATCAGCATACAATATCCCATACCCTTACCTGAAAGCCAAGATGAGTCTGCCATCTGCTCGATAGCAAGGCAACAGAAGGTAATCATAGCCACACGATAATAGCGCATATCTGCAATAATATCAAAAGCAGCCAAACGACGCTTCCAGAACCAGCAGAAGAAAAATACACCGACGATACCAAACTGTGCTAAAGTTGGATAATAGGCATCACAGATAAAACCTCCACTTTCATTCAATCCCCAGATACCATTTAAATTATACTTATAATAAAGAGGAGAATAATACTTCCAAGCACCATTACAAGCAAAAGAGCCCATACCAGAACCGAATGGCAAATAATCCCAAAGAATCCTCAACGATGTTTTATAAGTCATGGGACGAGCTAATTCGTCGTTGCTTAATCCAGAAACATAATAAGCATCAAATCTTGTCCACGTTACCATCAATATGACTGTTACCAACAAGACCACGTATATCATAGTTTTAGGGGACTTAAAATTCAATCTGTTTTTGACAAAATAGACGAAACCAATAAAGCAAATCACCTCGCCCATGAATTTAAACTTAGGTGCCAACATACCAGTTAAAACCAACAAAAGAGCAATATTTCGGTTTCGTTTAGTCCCTTTAGTAAAAAGATACCACGACATACCTGTACATATAGCCAACTGACCGAGAACAGGAAATTCAGCTTCTACCTGAGTATCTAAAGTCTGCGGATGATAAGCTATCCAAGAGAACAATGTTAAAACCATCGTTCCCAACATCCATTTCTTTTGCTTTTTTGTAAAGCGAGGATTCAAAATCCATGTACAATATATAATTGCATATGGGCGGATTTCTTGCATCAAATCAAGCCAAACTCCTCCAGCTACATTTGCACCAAAAAGAAGAGAATATACTGTATAAAAAACTATCAAACTTATACAAACTGTAAACTCTTTCCATGGTCGCTTATTTATATTGCGATTACTATACATCATAAATGTATAAACCAATAATATTCCCATCATGACTTCATCAACACTGGAAAAACCAGGTAAATCATTATAGGCTATACATGTAGGAAAATAGATAATCCAATAAAGCGTAAAAAAACGAGATATACCTTTCACTGTTTTATGTATTTTTTTAATTAGTGTTAAATGATTAATTCTCAAACGGTATTTGGAACCAGCTATATTTCTTACAAGCCCAAGTCTTTTGACCTACAACATAGACTAATTGCACTAACCATCTCGGCAATATATCTTTAATAGATTTTGCCTGAGATTTCTTCTGCCAGCTACCTGCGTAGTTATGAGCACAGAAACTCTTTGCAGTCTGATGTACCTCTATGGAGTTGCGACTATTAAAGAAATTCTTATCAAAGACAAACATCTGTTTCATCTTCAGATTGTAGTCCTTAAGATTCAAAGACGATAATTCCGAAACTCTCCAGAATTTATAGCCCAAACCTGTTAGTACATGATGAAAACGACAAGGAAGAGGCAGCATATCATAACTTCCGTCTTCTTGAATGAAAGTCCTGCCTGTATATGAGTCCAACATATCCTTTACCCATTTACATCCAGGTTCACATCCTATAACAGCAGCTTCAAATGCTCGTATCTGGTCGTGTCCAACAAAATAAGGCAAATTCAACAACGAATCAAAACTTTTATATACCAACACATCTGAATCCAAATAGATACCACCATAGTTATACAAAGCAAAGAGGCGTATATAATCTGCAGCAAAAGCATATTTCTTTGCCTCGAATGCTTGCCTTGTCCAAATAGTACTATTTATATCGAATCGTTTGGTATCCCATACCCAGACTTCATAATCAGGAAGATATTTCTTCCAAGTATCTAAACATTTTTGAATCTCTGCAGGATATGAATCACCCGATAACCAACAGAGATGAATAATTTTTGGTATCATTATATTTCATTTTTTACTAAAATTCACACTTCATTCTCTTCCTGCAACTCGATGGCAGGATTGTATCCGATGAAATCCACCAACTCATGAGGCTAAAATTTACAACTACCCTATTATTAAGTCTAAGATTTCATCTTTCATTGAGTTTACCCTATCCCTCACTCTAAAAATATCAACTTCTGGATTTGTATCATCCACAACCCTTGAGGGAACAATATCTACTCTATGAGTATCCACATCATACGAGCATTCATATCTATTGCTACCATCTTTTATGAAGTAATAAGCATGTCTCGTACACTCACAAAATAATGGTAACAAAAAGTACAAGAGAGTTTCCCCAGACATACCTGATACTAACGCATAAAAAATCATTGGCAAAGAATATGAAGAAACCAACTTAAAGGTAACAAGAAGTTTGACAAATGGGATTGATGTTGGTATAATTCTACTACGATTTCTCCAATTTGTTTTTATTCTCATAGCGACATTAACATCAAGAAACTCCTTACATTGCCGAACTGATAATCTATCGATACACATATCCAAAGAAATGGGATGTTTATCATAAGTATTGGGAGTTAAATCGTCATTAATCTTAGACAAATCAGACAAGCCCAACATTCCTTTAATCTTCTCCCTAACTTGTTTCTGTGCTTCCTGCGTTATAGAAAATTGAAAGGGAATAGAGCTCATGAATTTATTCATATAGCCCTCGTAATTAGCTTGCTGCCCATAAAAATGATGGAACAAATGCCCTGTCATATCATAATCCATCACCAAAATGATATTATCAAAGCCGAACTTATTGGAATTATGGCAATCAGAATAGTATGGATTATCCACCTGCGAGGACAAGACATTCATAATTCTAAAAAGGTGTGCAGGGTCTATTCTGTCAAGATCCTCAATTATTAAAACGGACTTTGCTATTGCATGTTCTAACGTCTTTTGGATAAGCATAGCAAAAGCATCACATTCACTAATATGCCCTTCTTTACCATAAAATCCATTCAAATAATCTTCAGCGTTACCAGCAACGTCTTGCTCTTGATACTTATCCACAATTGTTTTGGTTGTATCAACCAATGCCTCTATTTTTCCGACGACATCCCCTAAGACAGGAAGAGGTATAATTGAAGACATAAAACCAGCCAACTTAGATAAAGACTCCTTATTACAAACAGAATCAAAGATTTTATCACCCTCTTCTTTGTAATCAAAGATTCTATCATCTTTAATGAGTTGGAATAGAATATCACGTTTAATATACTCTATAATATCTTTATTGTCCTCAACCACATAATTGACAGGATGCAGTTTTATGAAATAATAGTCATTATTCTTAGGGTCAAAACTATTTATAAACTTATTCAAGAAATATGACTTTCCATCCCCAAATTTTGCCGATAAAATCATTCGACTTTCATTCTTAAAGACTTGTTTAAAGTCTGCTATTTTCTGAGAAATATCAATCTCATCCATATTTTTTAGATTAAATGTCACTTTCGCCTCTATCATCCCAATCATACAAGCGAAAATCTTTCTTCAATTGGCTAATCATATTCTCTGTTGTACCTGCCATACTTGTCATATAGACTGTGGGATACATAGAACCACCCTCACAACACTTTGATTCACATTTCGCTTTTGCTTCTCGATATTTTTTCCATTCTTCAAGATATGAGAAATCCCAAATGTCATTTTTATCTTTGTTTTTTAGATGTTCTATAATGTCCTCAAGTTGTTTCTCTGCCAGGTCAAACGATTGACTTGCATCCTCGTTCATAGCTACTTGTGTAAAATCAAAGTCCGGATACATAATATCATCAATTAAAAAGTCAGCAAATTGGACAAACAACTGTGAATCAGAAATCATCTGCATAATAAATTTATTATCCAAAGGCTTAGTTAGACCACCTTCATGGCAGAGTATATGTCTAATTTCAAAAATTATCTCTATAGATTTGAAAAAATACGATATATTCTTTCGGACCTCTTCATCTGGCAAATCAACTTTCCCCTCATACTGCATTATTTTATCAATCAATTTATGTCTAAAATCAACTCCCAACAATTGTCCTAAATGTTCAAAGATTTGATTTACAGAACTACATGGAAAATGATATGACAAGTATTCTCCCAATGAAATTTCATTACTTTGAAATGCCTCAATTACGTCAAAGTCAAAAGTTAATCCCCTTAGAAACTTCACCTTCTTTAAGTTGACTCGATATTCTTTTTTATCGATTATATCCTTGTATATTTGTCGGAAATGTTCCTCCATGATGGATACAATTTTAATCGGTACATATTCTAAAAGTTCACTATCATGAATGTTCTCGTAAACTCTATCCAAACCTGTCAATAATACCAAACCAGAAACAATAGAGCTAGAACGCCTCAATGATGATTTAATATCTTCTATGTTCTTCATATCCTATTTACATTCGTACCCCAATTTTTCTAATACTTCCATCATCTGATGGATTCTCTGTTTCCAATCACCATGTTTCAATGCCATCTCACGATTTTTATCCACGAGTTCCTGATACTCATCAATATGCTCAAGAATATCCAAGATTTGGTCGTTGGCATGATTTAAATCCAAATGAACTACGGGATCATAGCCGATAATGTCAATTAACTCTTGAGGCGCACGTCCCAAGATGACAACTCCAGACAACATACATTCCCAATATCTCTGGGTTAAAGTATCAATACCTTCAGCCAGTTCTGGCTGATTATCCAAGCGAGTAAGTGCCAAGGTTATTTTAGAATCCGCTAATGCATCTGCCAGCTGTGCGCGAGTACTGAGACCTGTCTTCTCGTTTCTACTACTCAAAACTTTTATGGACTTGTCAAATCTTGATGAATCCAAGATTCGGCTACATCTACCAAATTCCAAGTAATCAATGGAACGCTCTGCCAAGTTTTTCCCTGCATGATAAAGTTCCGTCTCTATTGCCTCTGGCAAATGGTAGATATGAACCTTAGGGCATAGCTCTCTCATCTTTTCCGCAGTCTGAGAAGATGTGAAAAAAGCAGTGCGCACATGATATTTTTCAAACCATCTTGCCATATTATTCACATATCTTGGCCAGCAATCCCAAACCATAGGAATTACTTCATAACCCAAGTAATCGGGGAATGCGTCAAATCTAAGACTTGCTCCCTCAACAAATCTCAAACGAGCCTCCTTGGAACTTTGCCACAATGATGGCAAATCCAAATGATAAGACAAACGCTCATAATATTTTTCCAATGGTCTTAAAGAGACAACTATACCTCCACATTCTTCCCATTTTTGATATACAGCCAACTTGAAGTTGCTGTTGTTTTGATATATGAATGGCTTTACTGCCTTAATTATTTTTCCCATGACGAATTTTATTAATAGAGTCCATCAATAGTTGCTCTGAACTTTGTCTGATTGAATTCAAATAATCTTCCCTTGCAATGATTGCATCAGAATGAATCAAAGATACAGAAACATCACTTTTATAATATACCAACGAGTCTTTTTGTCCTAAGGCATTGAGCAAGGTTTGCATTCTTCCATCCTCCGACTCCGTATCCTGGACAACAGAGAACAACGACTTATGAAATATGGTCGCAAAGGCAGTACCATGAAAAGAGGTTGTTATCACAAAAGAGGCATTTTCCATAAGTTGCAGGAATTCCAAAGGTCCAATATGTCCTCCCATATAGGCCGCATCATTGTCAGTTGGATCAACGGCGTTTGTTCCTATATAAATCACCTTACAACCCAATTCTTCCTTGACTTTTCTTACAATATTATATATATCAGGATAAGGATTGTACATATAGTCCAATACATATACCAAGATGTATGGCTCATGCAATTTCAGTTTTCCTCTCGTTGACAAAACATGATATTCCTTGTCCGTAAGCAATAAAGTTGGGTCACAAACCACCTCTGCCTTTTTCCCTGTCAAGTCACGTACAATATCTACGCCCGATTTTTCTCTTACCAAGATTGTATCATACTTTTGCAATTCTTCCTTGAAAGTTTGTTGGTATTCTTTTGGAATGGAAGAACTGGCAAATGAAGAGCCATAAGATAATCGTGGAGCATCTGATGGAGCAAATTTTAGCAAGAAATTGGTATCACCTTTCGTGAACTTACAATTCCAAACTCGATCACTGCCTGTCATATAGGCATCAAAGGAAGGTGCCTTTCCAAACATCAATTCATTCTTTGTAAATTCGCGGAAAGTAGTCTTTAGGTATTTCTTATGAAAGAAGAAAAAGCGAGTCATAGAAGCTGGTCTTCTTAATATTACCTTTGCATAATACTTCATCTTATCATAGATATAACGTCCCCAACTTGGCTCATATCCAGCGTAAGAATATATGTAATCAATGATTTTATTGTCTATTCCATGCTGAAATAGCTTATGTTGCAAGGCATAAGCCTGTAAGGCTGAGCCAAAGTTTGGAACCCTATGCATTGTTATGATTCCTATCTTCATATTATTTCATTTTAAAGATTCTTTTCAGTTTTGCGTATGCTCGAAAAGGCTTGCCAAACAGAGCCAATACAAAATTCCATTGTTTCAGATTCAAATAAATATGATGCTCAAATAAAAACATGACAAGGGTACTGATAGGTACAGGACGAGCGTTATCTTTCATCTGCCCTTCCGCCACAACTTCCAGTGGTTGTGAAACTAGAGTAGCATTCTTCAAACTCTCAACTATTATTTTGCCCTTCTCTGTAAAAGTAACCAAGGCACTTACACCCTTCTCATCCTCCTTGTAGGTATTTCCCCATAAATCACCAATTCTGATATCTGCCGATGACTTATCGTATTTATACTTACATGCCTTTACACATTGTTCACCTAGACAATAATGTCCCAAAAACATCTTGTAAAACCAATCACCTTGGGACATTCGGCTTTGTATGAAAGTTTTTTTTCCCTTATTAACATATTATAAGAGTCATGCCAATTTACAGGCTGAGAACACTTATTACCATCCATACCCATCAGCCAGCTATCATGCCAACCATAGTTGAATTTGTTTCTCCAACTGGCGTATGTTATTTGCCCTATAACAGGTTCCAACATTCTGATATAATTTTTCCAAGCATGCATGGATGGAACGCAATGGCAATAAAAATCCATCAATATGAAGTTGTCCTCACACCTGAACTTTCTAATGAGTCTTCTAAAGGAATCTATCTGACAAGGTGTACCCGTAACGAGATACTTCTTTTTACGTTCTATGTTCTTGAAAGCCTCAGCCGTATAACTCTGGATGTACTTGCTCCCGATAGAAGGAATCAATTCTTCCACAGTAGTTGCGATGTAGTGCTCCGCACGTTGATTTGTGGTATCATAGCGACACCCTACAACATTATATCCTTCTTGAAGGAGCTGCTTGCCAATTTCAAAGCCAATGCCTCCACTTGAACATTTTTTCCGAACCTCCTCATCATTACTCCAAGAAGCCCAAGCATGAACATTCGATGGATTCAATGCCAACTCCTTATGACTATACGCACAAACATCACGGCACAAACCACATTGAGTGCATTTGTTGGAATCTATTATATAAGGTTCATAAAAGCCTTTCTTATTCAAACGGATTTGAATAATGTTGCGAGGACATGCTGCCGCACATACTCCACAACCATAACAGTTCTTTATATCTGATATATTATTCATCTATTTCACATTAAATAATTTTCTTACCAAACTAAACTTAGGCAAAACTACAATTCCCAATAAAGGAATAAAAAACAACATGGAATCAAACAAAAGACCGGCAATTTTCCCTTCAAGCGCAAGCCTAGAATACACGAGTGTCTTAGAGAAAGCAAACATGTAATCTATACCATGTACAGATAGAAGCAACAAGCTCATTCTTCCAACATAAGCAAACCAAGCCATTATTTTATTATTTCCACATAGCCTACATATATAATAAATTACGCCACTAGCACATATTGCTACCAATACATTTCCCAACCAATTGGGGAAATACAAAGCATAAAAATATGGCTCGCCAATAAACATTCCAAATACGACGAAACAAAGCATCAATAAGGAGCACCATATTTTGCATTCACTTTTCTCGATATTCATATTATGCGCAATGTTGCCAACATAATAAAAAATAAGTGCAGCCATTCCATGCGCTAGATATAAAGGAACATAATACTTACTTCCTATCATGACACTCAATACCGATAGACAAAATACTGCCCCCCCGAATAACCACTTATTTAAGATCATCCTTGATAGCACATCATAAATAATACGACACCAAAACAAAGCCAACAAAAACCAAAGAGGACCATTTCCTCCATATCCGACCATGACATCACTACCCAACCATGCAGACGAAATGCCAATGGTTCCAAATATCACTTTTTCAGAAATGTCCATGGATAAGACCAAAGAAACAATCAACACAATTCCACAAGTAATAACGTAAGGAACCAGCAAGCCACGTATCGACGATTCCAAGGATTTCTTCCATGGTTTAATATGAAAGAAATAGCCTGAGACCATAAAAAAGAGCGGCATGTGCCACATATATATAAAGTGGTGCAAGACTTCAGGAATTACACAATGTCCACATAGCATTGCAAGAATGGCAATGCCTTTCATCAAATCGAATGTAATATCTCTTTTCGCTCCCATACTTAGAATTTATATTTTTCAGCCAAAGGCTCAAATCCCATCTTTGGCAATAGCACTCTATTTACTCGATAGCTGTAACTCATTTCTTCAAATGACATAGCATCTTCTGTAGGTATCAGTAATTTGCCACAAACCAAATTATCTAGTACGTCCGACAGCCCATCACTATCATTTTGCTTCAGCTTGATTCCATATTTCCAATCATTGGAACATACGTCAGCACCACCCACATCAGTACTTATAACATAGCAACCTAATGCTGCTGCCTGGCTATAAACATTGGCAAAGCCTTCATGCCTAGCAGTTGCCAACAATACTTTTGCCCGATTATAATACTCAAACACGGTCTTGACATCATAAATCATGCCTGTAAATATCAACTTATCCTTATGCTGAGGACAATCCTCAAAGAATTGATCTATCACCTTCTGAAAGTCATCGCCCTCCTTTAGATCAAAGCTACTCGTAATTGGACCAAGCATATAAATCTTCCAGTCTTTCAAGTCCACCTTTCGCAAGGCATTCAAAAGCATTTCGGTATTCTTTTGGTAGCAACCGATACGCCCTACACAAACCATGATATTTTCCTTTTCCGAAAAAGGCTTTCGATTAAGACCATACGAGAGGAACTTCTCGTCATCCAAACAAGGATAGAAATGAAGCAACCCTGTCCAACGCTTACGCTGGCACAAGTCATCCATCAAATGATAAGCTGCTGTATTGGCGACCAGATAAGTGACGTGACGGAAAAAGTAGTCGGTCAACTTATCCTTCACATATCCAGCCAAGCCTCCAGAATAATGGAAGCCATTCTGGTTAAGTTCACGAGCCTGTGGCTCCTCCATGTCACCAAAGACCACTACCTTTCCTTTCGGGTTCTGCTTCTGATAGAGTAAAGTAGCCAACATGTGAACGGCACTGCTACCTGTGAGGAAGAGAACGTCAATGTCTTTGGCATGTGTCAAGATTTCCTTCAAGAACACCTTCCACACATTCTTGTTCTTCGTCCGCTCAATAGTCACCCCCCGATGCAATTTTGGGATTTCCGTCTTACCCAAGTTTTGGGTATATAAATATTTGCATTCGCCTCCCAACTCCTTACCTATATAATAAGGTATCAAGAAAATGTCCTTGGAGAGAAACATTTCTTGAAATTGGTAGGCATAAGCTAAAATTTTTATTGTATTATTCATTATTTTTAAGTCCTTCTTGAATCACAGTAATAGACTCTTCCAATCTAACAAGTGCCATTTCAAAATTCACATTGTCATTAGAAAAATCAGCTATCGCATCACCAAAACCACTTTCTGAAAAATGCTCATATTGAGAAAAGTATTTATAGTAAGCATATAGATTTTTGGCGCATTCCGAATATTGGGGTATTCTTTTTAAGGTTTCAAATACCACTTTTATATTCAACTCATTTTTAACTTCATTTTCTGGAATCAGACTCCTCACCTCTTTTTTGTTTCTTGCCTTCCATAAATATCTTTCTCCACATGGTTCAGTTTTATCAGCTGCTTTGTTCGGTTCATAAGCCCAAAGAAAATTATCTTCCAAATTCATGGTATAAATATGCTCCAACATTTCATCATCAAAAGGCAAGATGCCATTCGCTTTATCACGAAACACCTCGAACTCATCAAAAAGAGCCTTAGCATAATCAATATGCAAAACTTCTGCAATTTCCATTGCATCAGCCTCGGTCACACTACTCAGATAAAGTCCGAGCAAGCAATCCATACAACAATTGCGCAGAAGAAGTCCTATGGGCAATTTGAACAGGACAGAATTGCTCACAGCAACTGACACTTTAGTCAATACTGCGATAGCAGACAAATTAGAACATTGCCTCATTAAGATGCTCAAAAGAAAGCGTTTCTTCTTACCCCCCGTTGAAGAATTTTGGGCAAGAACTAACTTTCGCATATCCTCAACCAGCTTGTTACATTTCAAATTAACAGCTACCCACTCGTTATTAGCATTAGAATTTTTCATCAGACTAAAAATAAAATATTCAATCGATACTCTATAACAGATATCACTAAATTTAATCTATACAGAACTAACGTCAACTCTTTTTGAGACTGCCTTCAACGCTATCTCTAATTTCTCTAGCAATACACATGCTGCATCAATTTCTTTTTCTGAGATTGGCGGAATTCCAGAATGGCCATGTGATGTTTGATGCAAAGCTACTTTTTGCATCAAGCGTAATTCTATCAAAATTGGTTGCAGTTCTTTCAAAAAATCATTATTTTTAAATTCCTCAATCTTCTTTTTTATCCTATATGCCAAATTTATTCCTTCAACATTTGCCATTGATTTGATTTCATCCAACAGTGTGTAAATATCCTTAACTCTATCACCATCTTTTGATAAATAAACAGAATAATTAGGACGGCATAACTTATCCAAAAGGGTTGAAGCCTCTTGTAACTCACCAACATTCACTAATCTAGATAGCTTATAAACCAATATTTCAAAATATTTTCTTAGTTCATTGCCCAAATTTTCTATAGAAGTATTCTCCTTAATGTCCCTTACGCTTTTTGTCGTTGTGTCTAATAAAGTGTGATTTCCATTTATCTTGCACAATTGAAAATTCACCCACTCATTCGTTTCATTTTCTACACTGTTTACTATGTAGTCAAACAAATTATAAAATCCGGTATTATGAGTCAACACAACCTTTTGAATTCCTTTTGTTTTTTCTAAGAAGAAACGCATCATAAATGTTCGGTTTGGTGTGTCCAAGCTATTAAAACAATCATCCAAAACAATCAATGCTTTTTCTCTTTTCTCTACGAAAAAGATAATAGTCTCAATAATTGTTGCAAATTTTACCAAATGTAGAATTGATTCATTGAAAAAACGATGTAAGTCTTTAGCCTTTGGAATCACATTCAATTCATTTTGAATTGTGCAATTTCCGTTATCCATAAGATGCAACTCGACTTCACTTAGCATAAAGTAATCTTTCAAATCTGAATTTACTTGATCTACAATTAATTCTCCAAGATCCTTACTATACCAATTGATAAACTTATCAGCCTTGGAAAAGTATGCCTCATTGACCAATTCCTCTAAATTTATGCTATCAAGTTTATCTATATTACTATATGCTACCAGAAAGACACTGATATCATTGATATTATAGCTATTACTATCTTTCTCATCTACCTCAATGTCTATTTCCGAATCTGCAGCTCTTTTGTATTCCGAAAAAACACGTTCAACTTCATTATCACGTTCTTCTCCAACCATGTTAGAAGGAATGAGTTCCTTTAAAATACGTTCTTTAAAGAAAAACAACTTAACCGCTTCAAACAAGGAAGTCTTTCCTGATCCATTCTCTCCATAAATCAAAGAACTCTTGCCATCAAGAGAAAGAAGAAAAGTTTCCTTAAACGCCTTAAAATTAGATACACATAACGAATTCATTGTATATTATTTTTTAAAGTAGTCCATCAAAATCTGCTTCAACTTTTCCTCTCTTCCATAAAATCTTTTCAAAGGAAGATTTCCGTCCTCATCGAAAATATCTCTAACATCTTGAAATTGAGATTTAGCGTAATATTCAGCCTTAGCTTTTACACCCAAAGACTTTTTAGGCTTGTCTAAAACGACAATGTTGGAAATATCATTATTGACAAATTCATACATAACCTTTCCCCATTCAATCGGCAACTCCTCCCAATCTCTCCGATTAACGACCTTGTCAAAATATACATATCTATTGTACTCATTTGGGTACAAGAGATAATGCGCCAACAACGCATAACCATTCTTCAAATATCCCAAGTGTTCTAAAGTTGCAACGTCAAAGCTACTGCAATCATATTTTTCGACTTTTTCATGATTTGCAATCAACTTATTTATACGATATGTTTCATATTTTACTTGCATTGTTGCTCCTCTAAAATAATAGTATCTCACAATATTCTTTAAAAAGAAGAGCAATTTATCATCAGTTGTCAAACCCTCTGTAAACAAATAATTTACTAAGGCGTATTTAGGATACTGATTTGTATATAGCCCTATTAACTGTATTGATTGGGCAAATTCTGCTGGCATCTTATCCATATCATTGAGCCACTGTAAAATGGTACAAATAGCAGACAAATCATTTATAACTTCTTTATAAGATTTTACGCTAAGGGCAGAATTGCTATCACGAGTTAAATACTCTCTCAGACTACCTTCATTTGTAGTCACCCCTTCTTTTCCTCTTAGGATATGATAATAATAACGAAACAAATCATCAACACTTATGTGCAAATCTTCACATGTAGAATTGAAATCCAACCATTGGTCAATAAAATCTCTTCCTTTTCCCTCAGCTTCTGCGCTTTTATACAAACGGGCTTTGAATATGTCAGAATCCTCCAGAAGTTGTCCTCTGTTATTTATGGTTTCAAAAATTATCAAAGCTCTATCACCAGCCTCTACCATGTCTCTACCATTCAATTCTATTGGCAACAAATATACTCGTTCCAAAAAGAAATTTAAAAAACGAACCTGTTGCTCAGAATCGCCAATGTTATCATAAAATTCTTTGAGCCACTTGTAAATATATAAAGCATTTGCTTCAATTCTACTGATTTTTAGCTCATCTAAATCATACTTGTTTTTCAAATGGCTTGACCATTCATTTTCAAAATCTCGGCTTTCATATCCTAATACAGACTTTATATTATCTTGATCAACATGTTCATAAACTTTAGAACAAATTCGAGGAACAGACTTGTCTGACAAGACAGACTCCACCTGCAATAATCTTGCTAGACGAGTTTTTTCTGGATGAAGGACGGTCAAAACTTTTACAAACAACCAAAGTGTTATCAATCTTTGCTGCCCATCAACAACATTCGGCTTTTTCTTCTCCTCATCATCACTGCGTGCCATAATTATATTCCCAACAAAATAGTCCTTGTCTTGCAAAAAAGCACTCGTTATATCTGAATAAAATTGATAGCAAGTGTCCTTGTTCCATGAGTATGGACGTTGGTATTCTGGTATCACGTAAATGTCCTCTCCATTATTGAAAAGATTCATGATACTTTTCTGTTCTGCTCTTAAAGATAATGCCATAATAATCTATATCTACGTTTTATAACAATCAAACTACGTTTTACTTCTGCTCTTTAAGCCAGTCATTCATTTCAACATTGACTATATCTGCCTGATATATGTCTCTACTTCCGTCTTTTGTACAAAGAGCCTTGTTAGCTTCGTTCAAATTATCATAAATAATATTAGAAAGAAAGACACGTTTATCAAAGTAGCCACTGTTGGCTTCATTGCTTAAATGACATGCTTGATTGACCACATCTCCCATCCAAACAACATCTTGAATGGTTGATCCTTTATTGCCTGCCTTAATCATCAAGGCTCTACCATAATCGAGACCAACTCCCACTTCATACTCTTGATAACCTTTTTGGGATAGCTTATAATTCAATATATCCACCAAACTACAAGCTTTGGCTGCTAGAGATAACATCCCATCAATGTCATTCTTATAATTAGTCTCACACACACACCAAACGCAATCGCCATTGATGTTTACCTCACGACAGGTATCATGACCATTCATCAGCGCAACCATTTCTGAAATAAAACTTCTATATATCTTCGCCAATACTGGTCGCTTATGTGCATCAGTCATATTACTACTGTCTCTTATATCAACAAACAAGGCTGTACAATGTACATAAAAACCATTTGTAAAAGTAAGTTTTGCTCTATCGACAATACCATCAGATTCTTCGAAAGAATCGTTTGGCGCATTTAATATATCATCGATTCTTGACAATGATGAGTCAAAATTATATTTAATATTTGAAGCTTCCATAACTATACAAATAAATAAGAAACAAACATAATTGATATACACACGACAAGTCTTTTAAACCATCGCAAAGCAATTTTATATTGCGCAAACTTTGCTGCACAAATTTTAGAATTGATGTATATTTGGCTAGTCAAATCATCTTGATATTTTTCATCTCCTCCAAACTCTTTAAATTCAGCATAATTCATATCAGCTATCGTTTGAAAGAAAAGATATGACTTGTTAACCAAAGACGGATTATTATCATTTATGTCATTTGAATCAGTTGTTGCTGAAATTGTTTTCAAAGAGTAGAAAGAAGTTTCTACACACATGATTACTACCAAAACTAAAAAGCAGAAAAAGAGACAGCGAAACAAACTAAACTCATACGCTCTAGAGAATTTCAAATAATTCAAGAACGGACTAACAATGTCATTTTTGACACCATCAACAAAGTCTGTCGTAAATAACACAGTAATCATCACACCAATGGTAGCCAACAGAATACCTGCTTTTTGGTCACAATTACTTATCCAGGCATTGATTCTATCAAGAGATAGCTCTAGGCTCTCTATGCTCTTGTATTTTCTCTCTTCTTGACTCATAATGAATATTTTTAATTGTTAAACGATAAGCAGAAAAATGTTCTCCACCTTTGGTAACAGAGTTGATTCTTTTACAATTGTCTGCATTCAAAGCGTTCGAAAGTACTTGGTAAGGAATATTATTCAAGATGACATCGCCATTCTCGCCTGCCGAATTCATTCTTGTAGCCCAAACACAAGCATCACCAATTGCGAATAACTGATTGTTCAAATCTTTGAAACTAACCTTTCCGCTATCAACTCCTATACACAATCCGATTTCCGTCTCAGGTATTCGTCTCAATAGACTTGTCCACCTTTCAAAGAATGGCTTAGAAAACTCCAAGATTTCACGACATGACTTCAACATCATCTCGTAATAATCTTTTCCTTCTTGCTCACACATGTATTCGCTAAAGTAAGCGATAAAGCCATCACCAGTAAAACGATCATACAATCCACAATTTCGTTTAAGAATCTGTCTTGTCGTATTCATAAATTCAATGATGTTTTCTATGTATGTATCTGCACCTGCGCCATAAGTCATCAAGTCCTGAGAACGCCGAATGTCACCAACTAAAACCAATGTATCATGATTGCTCATCTTGTCAATATAAGCGTCATCAACTTTAGAAATCACTTCATCCGGCAATTGAGCAGCCCACTTCAAAACATTCTTATGAAACGAGTCCTCATTACTTGATGTTGCGCATTTTATTTTTATCGGCAATCCTAACTCGTCAACCAAATCATTCTCAAACTCAGCTAATACGTTCTGAAAATAATTGCGATTTCTATTAACTGTAAAATTACGTTGAGCAAAATTTGGAAATAGTTCTTCTGTTGACAACCAAGAAGCCAAAGACCGAACAAATAGTTTCTGCTCCATCTTTTCAGAAGGCTTTAGTATATCGCCATTGTCAGAACGCTCAAAGAATTCTATACCGTACAAATCTTTAAATAAGCTAACAATCTTGCCAGCTTCTTCCTTAGCCTCTTCTTTGTATAAACTTCCATCAGACAAAGAGTAAGGAGACCAATATTTTTCAAAACTCAGCAAAAGTGCCAAGAGATTCATTTTCTTACGCCACAAATCTTTAACTGAATTTTCAGAGTTAGTAGAGCTAGACGATTCTACTCCGACTCTAATTGTTGACGTATCTTTTTGCTTATTTATCTCTTCCATAAAACTAAAATATATAGATTATTGTTATCTTAGTTACATCACTCTAAATGGAATACCAACGCCACACAATTTAATTCGTTGTGCGATGTGAAAATAAAAAAATTACCATAAAATCATTATAATTTTCTATTCGTACACTTTTTTCAAGCCTTCAATATCATTAAGCAAATGCCAATTTTCATCAAACCATTCTAGTGAATTATTCCACCACTGAATCTTTTGCAAAAATTGAATTGTTTCTTCATTATAGCGATAACCGATAACTTTTGCAGGTACACCTCCCACAATGGCATAAGCAGGCACATCTTTGGTGACTACTGCATGAGCAAGAACAACGGCACCATCATGAATTTCCACGCCACCTATCAAAGTCACGTCACTGCCCAACCAGCAATCATTACCAATTTTATTCACCAATTCCCTATCCTTATCATAATACTTGAATTCTTCTATCATTTGTTTTTTGGCAAAAGTTACTCCTTGCACATTGCCATTACCATTCTGCGAGAAGAACAAAGGGCAAGTGGTAGCAAATGGACTTTTATAAGCATGCGTGGCATTGATATACTTGCAACGTGGACCGATGGAGGTAAAACGACCTATCTCTGCACTTACCAAACTTCCACCACCAACATAGGATCCATATCCCAAAGAGCCAAAGAATGAAGTTTGCTCGCCTACCATATTCAGTCCTTCAAATCGGCAACGATAAGAAATATGTGTGGAATACCAAAACTTCACCTTGTCACCATTATGCTTCTTCTGCCATAGATAGAGAAGAAGTTTATAGAGAAGAGGGATTTTCTTTATTATGTTTTTCATCAAATTAAAAATACAGAATAAAAATGAATACGCCTAACCGTTCTTGTCGATTTCACTGTCCTGCAATATATCCGTCCTCATTCAAAGAAAGGAGATATGAATAAGGATTAGAATGCTTAACTTTACGAGATTCTATATAATTTGAGGTTTTCCAAGCTAGAAGACTGACACCCAAACCGATTCCACAACTTAATGCACTGATTTTATCCATCACCAGAGACGGTGTGAAAAAGGTTGCAATGTAATTACCTAATTTGTCCAACCAAGATATTTTACTATCATTTAAAGTCCATTTCACATCATGTAAAGCAGGTAAATAGTCATTCTCGTAAATACATCTTACTCTTTCTTCAAGTTCTGCTAGAGACTCAACACTGTCATAATTTTGCTGATCTGTTAGCTTAGCAAAAGCGCTTCTGAATCTGCCTAACTCGTCCTTTCTCTTACGCTTGTAAGCAATTAAATCTATCATAGAAGCGGTTCGAGAAATCCGTATGCCATTTACAACCATTTTAAACAAAATACCCTCAGCAATTTTTTGTTTGTCAAAGGAAGACAAATTAAAATCAAAGCTTGCAGATAACTCATAAGGCTTATTATAACCTGTTACAAGACACATATGCTTACGCTTGGCCAACTTTGTTGCAAGTAAAGTCATATAATAATCAGCAAAATTATAACTTACTTTTATCCATTCATTACAACCAATATCCATTGCTTTCCGCAATTGACCCTGAATTATGTAAGGGAGTTTACCTAGATGCAGATAAAATTCACTATGTGAATCATCTGTAGGACCTTCACTTACATTGTCCATTTTACGAAAGAAATCCAATGCTGGTTCTGTTTCAGAGAAATTTAAAAATTCCTGTTGTAGATTCATCAAAATGGAATCATGTGGAGACAAACGTAATGGTTTTAATATACCCTCATCATAAAGAAACCTGCTATCATTATTCTTATATGGAGAAGAAATCGCTTCTGGCACAATTGTATCAATCTCATCCCAAAATAAAATAGCATTCTTTATCCATTCACTATCATCTATATCTATTGTTGGATAGTATAAAGCTTTTGTATAACTCATTTTTTCTATTTAATGATTTAATCCGTTGTCAAAAACATCTATTTCATCCACCCTATCACCTTGTAAATCAACAGCCAATCGTATCTGCGATATAGCCAAGGATAGAGTTTCTTGCATTGTTCACCATAATACTCTCTCTCGCCAAGGAAGAAAGAATATAATGCTATCTTCTCCCAAAATGGCTTGTCCTTGAAATCAAGATAGCCCAAGAAATCCTCCTTGATGTCCTTACGAGCACGAGAGGCAGAAGAATATTCTAAGTTTACTTGGGCTACAGGAACATGACAGGTATATAGACTAAAATGCTGATAGAATCTGAATATTCGTTGCAAATCCTCATATCTTCTCACTTTTTCATCAAAAGGATATTGCAAACAGATACTCTTTCTGTAAACTGTAGTTCCGGAGCATTGGTACAGATGCCCGAACACATGCTCCTTGAATGGATTCTTAACAAAACCATCTTGATAAGTTTTACTTAGTTTTTTGTTCCCAGCATTATTGACCACAACTTCAGCTAAGAACATATCAGCATTTGGGATTTTCTCTATGTACTTAACAAAATTTGAGATTGCATCAGGCAACATCTCGTCATCGGCATCAATAAACAGGATCCATTCTCCCTTAGCATTTTTCACACCTGTATTTCGAGCCTTACTAGGTCCACCATTCTCCTGACGAATCAAGCGAATACGTGAATCTTGGATTTCCTCTACTTTAGCTACAGAGTTATCTGTCGAGCCATCATCCACTATTACCACCTCAAAGTCTTGATAAGACTGAGACAAGACACTCATCAGCGACTGCTTGATGGATGCCTCCTTATTATATAAAGGTATTACTACGGAAATCATTTATTATTAATTCATTAGAAATTTTACGAAATCAAAGTCATCAAAATACTTTATGACACAATTAATTCTTTAGTTTTGTATCCTCCATACTCAACTCCCCATTTTGATAAATTTTCATCAAGAGATTAATTAGTTTTGCACGTACAAATGAGCCTTTCATTTTGAAAATGAGAGAAAGCAATATTCTATTGATAAATGTCTCTTGCTTTCTCAAACAATCAATTAAGCACTGTCTGTCAGCATTATCCTTATAGTACCTAGAGCCAATCGCTCCCAACAAAAGACAGAAGATGATTCGCTTCTGCGCATTCTCCTCAAAGGAGTCAATATGAGAACTAAAATCCTCTATCATCGTATGAAATGCGAAAGTTTCCTTTGCTACATTCACTTTATTGGTGATAGAACCAGGAGTGGAGCGATAATAATATACTTTCTCTTTGCAGATTGCCATTCGTTCAACATGCTTGGCAAGGAAGAAAGTCCAATAATTGTCCTCATGGATGATCCCCTCCTTGAAGAAGAGGTCATTCTTAACCAACAAATCTCGACGAATCAAACGATTGGCTGCCGTCACTGGTATCACATCGTAATCAAGCATCATTCGCTTTACTCTTCCTCTATCCGAAACACATTCCGGATAATCAATGTTTTCAAATTGACGCATACGATTATCGTCCGTAATATACGATCCAATTACCACATCTGCTTGGTTTCGCTCAGCCATTTCCACCAATATCTCCATACATCTTGGGATAATCGTGTCATCACTATCCAAGAAATATAGATACTCACCATGGGAAACACGAACTCCCGTATTTCTAGCAGCTGAAAGTCCACCATTTTTCTGATGATGGAGTAGTTCAAAATGGATACCACCGCTATATGTTCTCAGAAACTCTTCAGCGACTGAGACACTGTTATCTGTTCCACAGTCATCGACCAATATACACTCTAGCTTATCGGCTATCGTTTGGTTAGCTACAGACTGAAGACACTCCAATATATAGGGTTCCACATTATATATCGGAATGATTATTGATACTTTAAAATCCATATTCTTAAAATTAGCAGTCTATTTAAGCCATTATCTTTTGCAAACAGTCCACGATTTGTTTAGCTGCCGTTCCTGTCTCCAAGTTTCCATAGAACTTATCAAATTCTGCACACTTCTGGCGGTACTCCTGCTCATTGTAATTTGCAATAGCAGAAACCAATTCGTCATTATTATGACAGAATGGGAAAGGAACCTTGAAATACCAATCTTTCAAGCCACGCATTTTCTGATAAGCCTCAATGTCCTTTGTAAACAAGAACACAGGACGATGCATTAAGTTGAAATCAAACATGGCACTGGAATAGTCACTGATCAGTACATCCGATATAAGAAGAAGGTCTTGCATATCAGGATAATTGGTGACATCCATTACCTTGTCGGAATATTCAAATGCAGGTTTGCCATACCATACGAAATTAGGATGCGCACGGAACAAGAATATCCATTTGCCGCCAGTTTTCTGTTCCAATGTGTGAAGAACACGCTCTGTATCAATGGCATAAGGTTCATTGCTAGGTTCATTTCTGAAAGTTGGTCCATAAAGCACAATCTTGACACCATCAGGGATGCCCACCTTTTTCTTGATATCTTGAACATCCTCTGGTGTGTAATGGAAGAAGATGTCATTACGAGGCAAGCCACATTCCATCACCTCACCATCGTACCAATACCAAGTAAGTTCTTCCTCTGTATGCAACTTACTGCTGGAAATAAATAAGTTTGAAACTTTAGAATGCCATATACTGCCATCTATATATCCCTTACTCAACGTATCTCCAGCCTGACGCTCCACATATTTTGCACCTATCTGACCATGGGGAATATATACAAAGAACTGTGTACTTTTCTTTTTTAAATAGTACTTCGACTTAGCTGTCGTGATAATTACCTTTGCCGTTGCCAGTTCATAAACAGACTTGATTCTAGACATCAAGACCTTACGAATAGGATGCGGAAACTCTAGTTTCATATCGTTCACAAGCCAAACCATATCGTATGGCAATCCGCGTCGCATAATTTCTTGCGCCAGCACCTTGGGAGAATCACCATAACCATTGCCAAAATCGTGTAGAAAAACTATCTTATTATTCTTCACTGGAAGGTAAAAGAACCAATCAATACACTTTTCGAGCAATCTAAAATAAATCTTGTGATAAAGGAATTCTTTAATTTTCATATCAATCGCTACTTTTTTAAGACCCTATGCTTCACCAAAGCCAAGACCTCTTGAAAAACAACTTTATTAAACTTCATTGATAACAACACATAAACAGCAACACCAACCAGTATCTGGAATATTAACAACAGGTATATATTAAAAGATAATTTACCTATAAAATAGACAATGAATGCCATTAACACTGCCGAATAGAAACTCTTGGATATATCCAGAAATTGTTTTTTCAATGGATAGTCAATATATTTTCTGTTTGGATAAGCATTGATTACCAAAGCTATGAGTGAATAGAAAAATTGGCCTATTGCTATAGCGAGCGGACTGATGAACATACAAATCACCAATATAGATACCATCAATGGCTTCTTATACACCTCTAATTTAAGTAAGGTATCAGCCCTGCCCACTGCTTTCAATGCCTGAATATTAGCAGCTCCCAATAAATCAAAGCAATTCATCAAACAAATAACTTGCATAAATGGAACAACGGCTATCCACTTGGAGGTATAAACGATTTGGACAAAATTGTCTGAGACCGCTGCTAAGCCCAGCAAACCGGGCATCAACACAAAACTTGCCGTCTGCATAGTTTTACTCAAAGCTCGCCTTATCGCAATTTTGTCATCTTGCAGTTTACTCAGTGCTGGAAACAAAACAGTATTGATGGAAGAGCTAATATTATTATACAAGATACCAGGTACCCCTTCACCTCTATTATAATACGCCAAATCTGCTGTTGTATATCTCAAACCAATTGCATATCCTTTCATCTGTGCAAAAAAAGTTCCCATCAAGTTGGAAGCTGTCAGTTTCCATCCATAAGAGAACAAACTTTTAAAACGCTCCTTAGAGAACATTCTCTTGGGTCTCCACCGAACTATCAATAGCAAAACTATTGTATTAGCGATGGTACTTACCAAATTTTGTCCGACCAAGGCCCAAACTCCACACCCTTGCAATACCATAGACAACCCTACTACCGCAGACAAGAGGCTTCCTGACAAAGTAGAAAAGAAGAACTTCTTAAATGCTAAATTTTTGGATATCATTGAACTATGAACTCCAGATAGAGCACCTATCGGCATACCCAAGGACATAACACGGATGACAGATGTTATTTCTGGACTTTTAAATAAAGCGGCGAGCAGAGGAGCAATTAAAAATATAATCACATAAACAGTTGAAGACAGAACGATATTAGTATAAAATACCGTGTTGTAATCAAGTTCATCAGCATCTTTCTTCTGAATCAAAGCCGTGCCAATTCCGGTGTCTATAAATGATCCTATCAGAATAATCAGCATACCAGACAGAGCTACCACTCCAAAATCTTCTGGTGCCAACATTCTGGCAAGAACAACAGATACGCAAAAAGATATTAGTTGAGTAAGTACTCTTTGCAGCAACTGCCAAACGAAACTAGACAAAACTTTTTCTTTCAATACACCATCCATCCTGATTTATTTTTTGAAGTATCAATCGTTTCGGCAATAGCATTCAATTCTTCCACTGTATTGAAAGAAAAAACTTGCTTTTCAGGAATCAAAGTTATCTGTGCACTTTTACCTATCGTATCAAAATAAGTGAATGAATGAAGAAGTCCCATCTCGTTTGTTGGTGATTTGAGATAATCATTGCCATTGTACCCAAGCTCGTTTCTGTATAGTTCCAATGCTTCTAGGAACAAATCTGCATTGCATCTAAAAATACATTGGTCATGAATGCCTACAGGCACTTCTCCATCCTTTTTCTTAAAATAAGACTTCTTGATTTTTGCCTTGGAGAAATCACCATTTTCTGTATAAACATCAAAATATGCGTATGGATTCATGTCAACAGAACATCCAACCAAGATCGGAGTAACGCTATCCAACTTCGCTTCAATCATACAAGAAAAAGGCTGCTCAGAAACGAAAAAGGCATCCCCCCAACAGAATGTACAGTCGAAGTTCTGTTTCAATTCGTTCTTTACTATCATAATGGATTTCAAGACAGACTCGGCATCACCCTTGCCTGTAATAATTGGACGAAGATTGACATCTTTCACACCATTTTCCAAAAGTACTTTTTGAAAATGGGATTCTGTCTTAAAATTACAGATAACATAAATATCATCATAATAAGGTATAGCGCAATCTATCGCATTAGCTATCACAGGCTTGCCGTTCACCAATGCCAGCCCCTTAGGAAATCCCCCCATTCGAGTGGAGAATCCAGAAGCCACGAAAATCAATACTTTTCTCATAAGTTATAGTTTATTTAATTCAAACATGTTCTAACAAATACATTGAAATCAACAACATCATTCACTGCCAAGACTATATATCCCAAAGAGGTAATACACTGGTCGTTGCCCATATCTGTCTTATCACCGACATATACAATGTCGGATGGATTCAACGAAAGTTGCTTGGTAATAATTTTTGTAATGACACCCTTATTGTAACAACTGTTCATTACATCAATAGTCGTATTGCCATTGATATATGCCGTATATTTTGCCTTGCCATCCTGTAAAGGAATGTTCTCCCAAACCAAAGCATCTATAATTTTCTTTGCTTCGGCTCTATTTTGCAATGGCTTGATAGAAAGGATACAATTTCCTCTATTCTCAAAATTAGAGACGTTCAGGTTCCAACCTCTCTTATTCAGCGCCTCCAACATTAAGTTTGTCATCTCATAGTAATCCCCATTCAAGTCAAACAGATTCAAGATGTTTCTCTTATATGAGATTTCACCATCGTTCACCTCATATTCACAGTTACCTCCATTGCAGAAAATTGAGAATGGTTCTGGAACACTGGATGTTCTTTCTAAAGCTTCCTTAAAGAAGCCCTCCAGATCTAAGAAGTGCTTTGCTGAATTACCACTTATAATCATCATCTTGCCAGAAAACGCTTGATACAACAAGCCTATATTTTCCACAGAAATACCACGCATAAAGGAATCCTTTGAACTGCTCCAGATAGTATCATCAAAGTCAAAATAATAATACTTCTTGCTCAAATAAGGCTTGTAGTAATCTTTCATGATGCACTTCGCAAGCAATTCCGGATCATGTGTTTTAGAACCTGCCTCACTCAGTTCATTGATGAGTGTCTGACTTTCCCATTGTCCCTCTAGCTTTGCCATAGACTCATCTGCATTTGAATTGATGATAATTTTCACATCATCCAACGGAAGATAATCTTGTAAGATATTCAACATGCCAGAAGCAGAGATTCCCTTCATATCTCGGTCTTCCTTGTTGTTCATCACCAAATACTTTGCAGCCTTTGCCTCCTTTATCTGCTTATAAAAACCTTGGTGCATATAAGTTGGTATCAAGGATGACCATTGAGTACCAGAGCTAAATATGATTATGTCTGCTTGTTCTATTAGCTTGGAAGTCTTCACATCCACACAAATGTCCTCGTCTAGTGATGGTACATACTTCTGCCCTTTCTCGTTCAGCAAGACAACCTTTGAAATTGGGTCAGAGGCATTGTCGTATGTAACGATAACTCCCTCGTCAGATATAATGCGGCCACTCTTGGCTTCGGCATATAAATACAAATTAATGTCTGATATCAGATGAACATGGTTTTCTATTCCCAAAATGTCTGCCATCAATAGACCAGCTTTAGAAAGTGAGTTACCATTGATTGCTGCAGCAGAAGCATAAAACATATTTGAAATAGAAAAGTCATTCAAGTCTGCTGTCAGTATGCTCGCTCTAACTTTCCTAGACAATCCCACAAATTCCTCAAAGAAGAAATTCTCGATCAAAGACAATAGGATTCTCTCTTTTTTATCACAAAGTTCCTTATCATCTACCAACTCGCGTATGGAAGCAAACGCATTTTTTGTACGCGCAACAGCATATTCATAAGACTCCTGCCATTTGGGTTTACTAAATCGTTCCTCAAATAAGTCAAGCAATAATTTCTTATCATTCGTGGTTGTATCTTGGTGATTACTCAATCCATTGTATAACTTGAACTGTGTCAATTGATTCTTGCGCAAGTCCGACGGTCCCAGAATCTTTCCTCCAAAGATTTTGCGACATTCACCCGTTGACTTTCCATTGTCATAAGCAGATATTACCACATCTACTTGCAAAGAGTTGCCATAAAGTTGATGCAACCCAGTTTGTAAGGCAATACTACCTGTACCGCCTGCAAATATTAATACTTTTTTCATTGTATATCAATCATTTTTTTCTCAACTTTATTTTTTCATTCCAGCCTACAAGCAGCAATATCACTAGCATTGCCACACTAGCCATCATTCCTTCTTTCATGCCTGCTGGCATAAACTTAAATTGCACCTCATGCTTACCCTTGGGAACAAACACGGACGATAGTCCCAAATTCACTTTATGCAACACGGATTGTTTTCCATCTACATAAGCCGTGAATCCCTTATCCGCAGGAACACTGTAAAACACAAAATTGTCCCTCGTCAAAGTTATGTCAGAGATAAAGCCCTGAGTATTTCCTATGAATCTATCTGAGGCATTCTTTCTTCGTTCTGTCACAACACTGTCCATATTATAAGGCTCGGCCACTAAATTACCTCTTTTCAAGTACTTAACAAAGATGTGCTCCTTTTCTTTTGGTACAACCAAATGGGATAACATGGCATACGGAACATCTGGCTTGTCAGAATCATTCAGCATGGAGTCAACAACATCCTCAGTTAGATAAGTGTCGTATGTAAATCCCATAGGGATATAATCTTTATTTCCCACAACCTTATAGCCTTGGTCGTTGTATTCTATTTTTTCTTTTACCGACATCAAGGCATAAAAACTGGGCTTATAATCTTTTGGTACAAAGGTGTTGGAAAACTCCACATGATTGCTATCGGTAATGGTTGTAAACTTATATAGGTTTGTATTAAGCACAGAATGGAATGTAGATACACTTGGACGGTTCATCAACAGTCCCAAATTCGGATAACGAGACTCAAACGCTGTGCGATAAAGCATGGACGCATCACTGTCTTTTCTTGGAAGCTTGTTATCTAGTAAATAAGGGCGAACAATATCTGCTCTATCTTTATCGTCAACCAGAGAGAATCCTGCATCGGAACGCAGAATATGGAAACATATCATCTGTAAACTGGCACAAATAAGAATACCATACTGCAACGATTTATATGACTTCTTGCTAATGACATAAGTTGACAAACAAGCCAATGAAACAATCAGTACTAAAAGATAAAACGCAAATTGCCATTGATTCACCTTTTCTTGAAGCCCATCCCCTCGCAACACAGAAAAAGCAAACACGCCCAACGCCACAATGCTATAGCCTACAAGGATTTTATATGACAGTTGTATCTTGTCACGATGCGCATCCATCCATTTAACTGTCGCCAATGTCAAGAATAGAGACAAAGCGTATGCCCATCGAGTATAATTAGGATTGGTAAATAATGAAAACACTGTATTCAATGGAGTCAAAAATACAATCAACGAAACAAGAACCAATGCATTAATCCAACTCTTTTTATTTTCCCAACAATACAAAATCGCCAACAAGATGCCGACAACAGGCAGAGTAACAGAACAGCTATTGAATCCTGTACCTTGGAACAAGGTTGTCTTCTCCTCTATCACTTGTGGCATGAATAACGTTCTCAATCTTTCTATAAAGAAAGGAACTGCTGTAAAATCCAAACCTGTCAAAATACCTTGACTTGCTCTTGCCCCCCCAACTAAGTGCAGGGCTGTAGGAACCAACAAGGCTCCATCTAATAGTATTCCAGCCAAAATCAACAAGATTCCCAAAGGGACACATGACAAGTATTGCCTCAATTTTCCAGAAAACAAAACTCTACAGAAAACATACATTGCTGCCGCTACGAAACTACAAACCGCAAAATAATAGTTGATGAAAACTACTAGAAAAGAAACCAACATCAAAGTCACCTTGCAATACGCTTCTTTGTTCAAGAACATTTCTACTGCCAACAGAAGCAATGGGAATACTATCATAGGCTCGAAAAAGTGATAGTAAAAGCTATTACTGATGGCGTATGAGGAAAATGCGTATAGCAAACTACCTATACTGGAAGCCTCGACCGAAACGCTCATCTTTCGCAAGTACAACCTAGCAGAAAGAAATGCACAGATGTATTTGAGTATCAATGTTAAAAATAGGGTCTTCAACAACCAACTATTTGGAAAAAGACAATTTAACCAAACAAATGGAGATGTCAATGTATAAAAACCGTATCCTCCAATGAAGTTATCTCCAAAGAATGTATTCCAGCTCCAAAAAGGAATGCCTGAAGAAAGCATTTTCTTCGTCTCCATAATGAATGGGATTTCTTGACGGAAATAATCATCCATCAATACATAATCTCCATATTGGATAAACAAAGGCAATGCTCCTACGATAACTGTTATAATGATTAAGATAATATACCTTTTCATATCTTACAATTTCAATTTGCTTTCGCTTATACTCTTTCCTCGATAAAATATCTTGGACGGCGTTTCACCTCCGTATATATCTTGCCGATATACAATCCTGTAATGCCCACTCCTGTTGTAATGATTCCACCAATAAACCACATAGAAACCAACATGGAAGTCCACCCCTGAATGGTCTCTCCCTTGAAATGCTCCACCAAGGCAAAGACTATCATAACCATGGCAACAAACGTCATCGCCAAACCGATGAAGGTGATGAACTTCAATGGAGCTACGGAGAAGGAAGTAATGCCATCAATGCTAAAGGCGAGCATCTTCTTAAATGGATACTTGGACTCTCCTGCCTCACGAGCCTTTCGATCATAATACACATAGCCTTCCTTGAAACCTAACTCTCGCACAATGGCACGCAAGAAGAGATTGCGCTCAGGATATTGCATCAAAGCTTTCAAAGCCCGATTGCTCATCAAGCGGAAGTCGGCATGGTTGTAAAGAACCTCCTTGTCTGCCATCTGCATAATCTTATAGAACGACTGTGCCGTAAATCGCTTGAAGAAAGTATCTGTCTTACGCTCCTTTCTGACGCCATAAACGATGTCCTTGCCCTCCTGCAACTGGCGAACCATATCTACGATGACATTCTCATCATCCTGCAAGTCAGCATCTATGCTTACCATCGCATCGTAATGGTCGATGGAAGCCTCCATGCCAGCCAAGAGTGCATTCTGATGTCCTCGGTTATGAGAAAGTTTAATGCCGCTGACAAAGGAATGTGTTTTAGCCGCCTCCTTGATCATCGACCAAGTCTTGTCGTTGCTGCCATCATCGACAAGCAAAAGTTGGGTATCCACCGCTGTTTCTTGCTTGATTCGTCCTGACAACTTGCCCAGAACCTCTATAGTCTTTGTCAAAACTTCTTGCTCATTGTAGCAAGGAATCACTATATTGATTTTCATAATTTCTTATAGATTTGATTGAGTATCCACTTCTCAATGGTATTTTTGCGCAACATATCAAAGAGGATGCAAATAATGAATACAGCAAGAATGATCAATATCATCATAAATACGGCTGTTGCCAAATCTAGCGTATAAATAGATTTTATATGGAAGATCTCTTGCCAAAGCCACAGACGCATAACAGCACTGTTATCATGTATCAGCAAAACGCCAAAGGTACTTGCTGCAATCATATTGATGAATCGGCTATTCTTTATCTTCAAGTCCTTGAAATACATAAATGATGACACGGAGGTCAACACTGCACAGATTCCACTTGGACTGACATATTTATAAGGTGGTGTGTCTTTTCCCAATCTCATATCAAAATAGACGACACAAACGACACTGACTATTGAAAGTACCATGCACAACAAAGTGATGCCCCCCCATTTTTGCGTGCTGACACTTGGCAACAATCCATAGTTTCTGATATATGAGGCAATGAGGAAAAGCACACAATACCATGAGACGTGGTTCATCGCCACTTGGAACTGTGGCAAAGTGACGGTCATCGTATAAATGCACAGGCACAACATCACCAACCTTACATGAAGTCTCTTATCTATATGTGATACCAAAATTGAAAGATATGGTATGAAGAGATAGAAAAGCAGGAAACATGGCACAAATATGCCCGTTATTTCTCTGAAAGGAAATATAGCCCAAAACAGTTCTTGGACTGAGAATGGTTGCTTGCCAATGGCAACGAACACGCTATATACCACGACATTGTAAAAGATGACTTCCAACAGAAGCTTCAAGTACTTTTGGATGGTGATATGTGACTTGCACATAAAATAGCCTGTTATCAACACGAAACAGTCGATGCCAGTTCGCCCCCACATTCCTAAGACGTAAAAGAAGAGGCTCTTGGCACAAAGCGGATTCTGTGCCATCTCCTCCATCACGCCTGAATGAAAGACGCTATGATGGGCTACGATGAGGAGCATCACGATAATGCGGTATAACTCCAAGTTGGAGTTTCGTTGTTTTTTGATTATAGGTTGCATATTGGTTATTGTTACGTAGTTATGTTGACGCTTACGATACGATTAGAAATGCTTTCCTTGGCATTGCCACTCTCGTGATAGTTTATCAAAGATTGGTATCAGCTGCTTGCTGATACCCTTGGTGATTGAGTACAAACGTGTACCGCTACCACCAGCTAATACTATTCCTTTCATAAATGTTATCTCTTCATTAACTTTGCTGCAAATTCCAAGAAATCTGCAACATTTTTGAAATCATCAAATTGTTGGCAATACATACTTGCATAAGGTTCAGGAAACCTACTGCGTATATCAGCTTTTATCATATTTGCTAAAACCTCCTTTGTGTAAGATTTCAGCAATTCGTTGTATTGTTCTTCGCTCATAATTTATCTGCAAGATCAGAAAATACAATCCTCATCTTGTTTTTCCAGTTTATTGGTACATCACTCCAAGAATTCCATTCCTTGACTTTTTTATAAGCCGTGAAAGGTTTATCTTTATTAGGTGCCGGATAACCAAGTTCATCTTCCACACAATTATGCATCATTAATCTTTTGGTAGGATCGTTACCTAACTTTGTATGGTGATAAAAGTCATTTTTTAGCGTGCAATGTGGAGAAATAGATGGTTACAATATATCTTTTTTATCACCTTATCAAGCCTTCATGTCTTAAAATCAAACCAGCCACTCCTTCAAATGTATCATTATATGTGTTTTGAGGATGTTTTTTATGCCAGTGATATGCCTCCTTCAATAATTTTATGCCTTCTTGCAAGTTGGCTTTCGGATATTTCAACTTTCCATACACGTAATGAATGCTGCCTTTTAACTGGATGGCTTTGTAATAACATAATTCCGATTCTTCTTCTCCAATTCGTATAAGTTTGCCATAGATATCTACTGCCTTTTGTGCATAATCCATCGCTATTGCGAATAAATCCACATTAGCTCCATTTTTCAATTTTACAACAATTTGTTTACTATTTACAGCTTGTCCGAATTGCAAATATAATGCACCAAAATTAACCGATGTCTCTGCCAAGTTTGCCTCATCCGACACATCCAAAGTCACAGCGCTTAACCATTTACGAATCTCATATGCCTTATCATAATATTTTCTTGCAACATTCCATAAATCAATATTGTAGCTGTTGGCATGCAAAAAACCTAACTGATGATAAGCACGACCTAACATTTCCATAGACATAACATTATCCCAATCTGCAAGCTTTCGAGCATTTACAATAGCACGATTACATAAATCTACACATCTCGAACTATATTTGTTTGAATCCTCATTATTTATCCATTCACCAATCCTATCAATATAATATCCTGCAATTATAATGGGCAAATAGCAGAAGGCTTCATGATATAGTTCATCTTCTATAGGTATATCATTATGGCTATCCAAATTAATGAAAAAAACATATGCCCCTTCTGCTATGTGACAAGATGATGCGAAGTCTGCTATTACAGTACTTAAACATGTTGCATGAAATGCACCTTCCAAAACTCTACAATCATAATCTGCCTTTTTCCAATCTGCTATCAAATCTTTCAATTCACCTAGAAGATCATGTATTTCTTTTCTTTTCAAATCTACACTTGCCAACGATTGAATTGTTGTGATATAAACATGCGTCTTAACCTCACGAATATACTTGCTATCATCAGGAAAATGCCTAAGGTTTTCTATAGCCTTCGTATAATACTGATACGCACCTTTCAAATCATTTTTTCTACTTAAAGCATTACCATAATTCAGTCTTGCAACCTCGATCTGCGGGCTCTTATACCCAAACTCGTCTGCATCATTAAGAATCCTAAGATACAAATCATCCTCTTCCTTAAGTTGTGAATTTCCCTCTAAGAATGTATCAAACAAGGCTACCGTATAAAGTTGGTTACTGAGCAACAACAAAGGATTTGCAGCTCTATTCTTGATCATAGTGCGCAACAGAAATTCCTTCTTCATCCGAATATCTTTTATTTTCGTTGCAACATCTACTTCTAACGTTTTATTACCAACAAACAATTGTACGCTTAATTTCTTTTCTTCGTCATCAAGCTCATTGAATGCTTTTCTCAAATTTGCAACAACATCATCAGCCCGACGAATAGCATCTTCAAGGATTTCACCTTGTAAATCCACTTTTTGCTTGAAATCATGAATGCCTATATCTGTCGCTTCACCATCACTGAAACGAACCTCTTCAAAGATCCAATCATTAATGACCTTAATCATTGTCATCAATAATTTTTTCTCCAAGGAATCTGTCTCAGCCTCTAATTGATTGAATGTGCGAATACTATCAAGATCCATCAATCCACTCAACTGACTAAGCTCATGTTTTTTTGCCTTCAATTCATGCTCTATTTTTTCAGCCATCCCACTTTTATCTACCTCAGTTAGAGATATTATGGGTTTATCGTAAAGATAAAGACATTTATCCTTGAAATTAAACTCTCTCATCTTAGTTGAAGGCAAAAAGCCTGTCTGCTGATGCAGCAACCACAGCAAGATTCTCCATTTTACAGTATCATAGTTTCTTACAGTTACGCTGAATAAATCCTTTCCATTTAATAGATTTGCCACTTGCTCATTATTGCGAAAAATTGCCCCTTTAGTAAATAAAGTGATAGCAGGTTTCTTTTGATTTGAAGCATGCTGCAAATCTATGGCATACTGAAATTCCTCCAAATCATTTGGACTTGCTTCCTTTTTCATAAATGGAATATAGTGATCGGTGATTTTTAGCAAATCTTTCTTTTGCTTGGGAAACAATATACACCTTGTATGCAACATTTCTTGGCACAAATCATCTACCACACGTATTGCATCCTCAAACTCATTCTCTTCCATTTGTAAATCAGATGGAATCGTGGTATAGAAAGTCTTTTTTTGCATTTGTGACATTTTCCCATTTTCCCAACCTTTTGATTTGATATAGTCTTCTACTAAGGTAGAAATAATAACATCAATTTGCTTTATTTCTTTGACCTCTGTCACACTTAATTGTATACTTTGTAGTTTACTTTCCACCTCCTTCGCTTCATGCCACAGACCTTCTTTTGATGGAATATGCAACACATGTACTTGTGATACATCTTGTGCAATTTTCGCATTTAGCTCCTTTTCTGTATATGGGTTAATGCAATCATCATACATGAACACACATATCTGACTTGGAATAACCAACTCGTCAATATACTCATCCTGCTTCGACTTATCCTCATACTCCGTACGGAAATCTTCCCAAATCTTCAAACATACGCGCACACCTCTCTCCATCCACTTGTCATTTAACTTGCGGATAAAATTTCCAACACTTTTGCGAGCATACATCAACTTAAATGATGAGCCTAAAAAGACATTTACAATATTCATTTTCATCAATATTTATATTTGCATAGAATACAGACATACAATACATTTGCATATTCTGCATACTGTAAGCGGTCACTTTAAGTACCAAAAGGGCAAGAGATGTAACCGCTCCTCCTGTCGCTCTTAACCGCTTCGCTCTTTGATTGGCGGGGCATCAAAGCCCTCGCCAGGGTTGTTTTAGCGGGGATGAACCCGCAGGGGGAAGACTTGCTGAAACTTTTTTTGTGGGACGGGAATGTTTTTTGTTGGTTTTAACGCAATAGGCTTCATTCCTTCCCGAAGCCTATTTCATCGACTAACGAAGCTTACTTCATCGTCCATCGAAGCCTGCTTCATTTTTTCACACGTTTTTCAAGCTTTTATGATTGATATCATAATGCTCGCCTACCACATATTCACTATGGTCTAAATCGTCTGTGATATAGGAGGTGGTGTAGATGACTTGATAGCTATCCGTATCGTATCGACCCTTCAATCGGGCAATCAATGTTTTTTGGAATTTCCGTGCTCGATCTTCCTCTATTCCCTTATCCTCCATGTTGTCGGCAAAGATGAAACGGGGATAGCGCATCCAGTCGATGTCCAGTGAGGCAAAGAAGAGGGAGAAGCGTGCCACCAACTTCAGGAAGAATGCGGAGGAGGCACTGTACTTGGCATAGCGGTCTTTCAAGAACACCATGTTGTTTGGGAAATCTACCGTGATATCAGATGGACTTGCTTCCTTGAAGTCTTTCTGTCTGTCCATATCATTATTGAGGAAATAAGCGGCATGTTCCTGTATCTTTTTCATGACTTCAGAGCGGCGATTTTCTTGCTTCGAATGCTTTGCATGGATATAGCTTTTGTTCTTCTCCATCTCTGCTTCAAGCTGTGTCTTCTGGGCTGTCAACTGCTCGTATTTCTCTGCCAGTTCCAGCATCGTATAAAATTGTTGCAGCTCGCCATTCAACTGTCCTTTCTGATAGTTCAAGTCTTCTATGGCACCTGCTACGCTGCTGCGTGCATTACCCAACAACTCGTCGAGATTGTGGCGAGCTATTTTTCGCTTCACCTTCAGGCTCCTGAGCTTAGCCTTGGCTGTCGTCAGCTCTTCCTTATCCTTGCGAAGGATAGTCTCCGACTCTTGTTTCTGGAAGCTAATCTCAGCGATAAGGCGTTTTGCCTGGGTGATGCCCATGTGATTATCTGTCTTCTGTCGGCACAGATGACAGGTTCCCTCTGGTGTATCTTGCGGAAGTGGAGAAAGACACTCTGGACAATATTCCAAGCGGAGATTTCCCAAGATTTCCCTCGTGCTAACTGAATGTCTCAAAGCCTCCTGTTTACGAGTCAGCTCGGCAACAAACATATCTGTATCTTCTATATCATATTGCAAGAGGGCGATGTTTTCCTCTTCTTTCTCACACATTTTCTCTAACTTTCTTACTTCTTCCTTCCATTTTTCTGTCTGAGGCTTATACTGCTTTTCTACATCTTCCCCTCGACGAAGTTGCTGGATTTTCTCCGCCATCTGCTCCATCTCCTTATTTCGATGGTCAATCTCGCCTTGTATAAACTCCGTGGAGCGTTGTCTGGTATCCAAGGAGTTGCCTAAGGCTCGCAGTTCTATCTTGACATCAGAGAGTTCTGCTTCCAGTTCTTTCTGTCTCAACTTGGCAGCATAAAGTTCCTCATCGAAGATGCCCAACAGGAGGTCTGCTACGGTTTCACGAGTGGTTTGGCTGTCGAATTGCTCATAATAAAACAGGGATGCGGTTGGTGATTCCTGATCGATATAGAGCAGACGGAGCAACTGGTGCATGGTGATGTTGTTGTCTCCCTGCACGATGGGCATACCCATCACCTCAAAGAGCACATTGGAGTAACTCTTTGTCTTGGCAGAGATCTTAAAGCCGAATGTGCCTGATTCGCAGTTACCCTGAAGAGCCTCATCAAGTGTGCCCCAATAGATGGTCATACCTCGCTGGGTGAGAACCCTGCCATCTGTATCCATTTCGATGGGACGAGAAAGCGTAAGGACTGCATCATCCAAACTAACCTCTACCATCACTCGGGAGCAATGGCGCGCCTGGGTGACAAACTGGGTATATTCTCCACCCAAACCATAGAATAGGAGGTGGGTAATGGTGGATTTTCCACTGCTGTTGGCACCACGAATGATATTGACTCCGTGATGGAAAGGCTCATCATAAGCCACCTTGCCATCGGTGGTGAGCACATAGAGGCGGTTGACAAAGAAACTAACAGCCATCGTATTTAAATTCTAATAATTGAGTTCGATATTTCAATCCGTACGTTCCTGCAAGCGGTATGGTACGGAAACAAGAATTGAGCCAGGAAATGACATTATTCTCCTCATCTGACATCTCTTCCAATTGAGACATCACTTGCTGCATCTTGGCTACATCGGAGACCTTGACTTTCTGTTGCAACAATAGTTGCGGATCGATGAGTCCATAACTTGCGATATGGCTCAGGGCTATCATCTGATAGCGCAGGAGCTGCGAGAATAGACGGCGGTCATTGATGGTCTTATTATAAGGATTAGCCTTTTTCTCTTTCACAAACTTCGACAGTTGTTTTTTCCAGTCTGCCTCCGTCTTTTTAAAGCGAATCATGTATGCCTTATAGGGAAAAAGCAGATAGAAATCATAGATGCGCAGGCGATCCACCTCCACGATTTCGTGGGTATCAAAATGCTTCAAGATATTGAGCATTCGGTAGATGCCATTGAATGGATCGAAAGCAGGATTATACATCGTAATTAGCCCAATTAATGTGACAATTGCCTGTGAGATAATAGAGCATACCTAAGATGTCGTCTGTGGTATAGCAGAGATAAATATCGTCTTCCCCATTCTCATTCAGTTCTTTCATGACTGGAATGATGACCTGCTCGGAAACCGCTTGCTTGATGTCAGCAAGAGGTCTCTGATTTACTATCAGGGGATAGACGTAGTCATCAAAACGATTGCTCAAGATGGCGAAGAGATAGTCGTCTATACGGTTTGCCATCTCATAATACTGGTATTTAGTTGCCTTTTTGGCATAACCTTGTTTTAAGCGACAAGCCTTGTCGATGGCTGTCTTGTTATATCCACCGTCCTGTAGTTTTCTCTTCAACCCTAAAGTATGGGGCAACTTAGTACGATAACGCATGATGTCAGCCATCTTCTTCTGAAGTTTGTCATCGTGGTCTATCTCTTCCTTCAATTTTCGAAACCAGCTTGCCATTCTGCTATTCTGACCACCTACCTGTTGGTGGATATGAACTTCCGTGGCGTTGGGATTATAGCTGCCTACTTGATGAATTTTGACATCATCATAGCGATTGCCTGAGCCAGGATTACCATTGATATTGATTTCCATAGTATCTCATTATTTTAGGTTAAAATATATGATTAGTGGCGAGACAAGAGAGAGAGAATCTTATCTGTGATGTCTCGATTAACCGGATTCTCTTTTAACTTTGCCCTAACAGGGTGGTCTTTGTCTCCTTCGAGCTCCTCCGTGAGTTTGGTGGCATTTGTCTCTACAATCACCCCATCATTACACATTATATATAATATATTTGCAATGAGGTTGCGATTAAAGGTGGTGCCTTGCTGTCTGCCAGGCTCATAGACCTCTGCATTGACCTCAGGGAGAGCAAGAATCTCTTTCCATAAAGATTCATAGCGATTTTTCCAATCCTTTGCCACATAGTTCTTAAGTTTAGCTACATAATCCATGATTTCAGCCTTACGCTGCTCTCTCTCTGCATCTTGCAGCACTTTTTCGGTAGCAGGAGCTGGCTTCTGCTTGTCACCATAGTTATTGTTGATAACGGTGGTGGCATTGGGATTATAGTTCTGTACCGTATCTATATGTATCTCTTGAAAGGTGTTGCCTGTGCCAGGATTACCTGTTATATTGATGTCCATAATGGTTTCTTTTTCTGTTTATATTATGTTGATTATCAGACTGAAAGAAAGAAGAAAGTTTGAGCGTTTTTTCTTTCTTGTTTTCGGTATTTTTATGTTGTACCTTTGCATCGCAGTTCGGAAGTAACAACGAATCTTGTCGGACACATTAACTGCATGTGGAAATACCAATCCCCATACCGACGATGGGCAAACGAATGATTAAGTATAGTACTTACATGTTGGCTAACCCTATCCATCCTGAGAAAGAATCTCTGGCTTACGCAAAGGCTCAGGTGAACGAGGTGATGTAGTTCAGAAAGTTTGTACAACACATTGCCGACCATGGTGGTTACACACGAGGTAAGGTGAGAGGCGTGCTCTCTGACATGTGCACCTGCTTGGTGGAGATGCTCTTGGAGGGTAAGAAGGTGCTGCTCGATGAGCTTGGCGATTTTTGGATTTCCCTCTCCAGCGAGGGTGCTGAGAGTTGCGAGAAATTTACTGCCGACAACATCAAGGCTGTGAATATCGTTTTCACTCCGGGTGTTGACTTCGAGAACTTGCTGGGCAAGGCTGAGTTTGAGTCCGTAGCTAGCCGCAGTGCTCAGGCTGCTGTACTCAAAGCCGAGAAGGCTGGCGAGGGTACCGTGGATTTGGAGGCTGCTAAGAAGAAGCCTACATCTGGTAAGGATGATGGTGACGGAGGAAACACTCCATCTGGCGGAGAAAATTCTGGCAATACCGATAGCGGAGCTGGTGAAGACAACGAGCTTTAGTAAATGCTCTGCCGTGCCCGACTTCGTGTCGGGTACGGCTACCGCTAACAAATTCTTATTTTCAAAATGATGTTTCACTTTTAATTCTATATGTATATGAGTAATCAAAATGAAAATCCTAACAATGGTTCCAAGAAGATTTCTTGGGTTTCTATTGTAAACGCAGTTGTTCAGGCTTTTATCGCTGCGCTGACAGCATTAGGAGTAAGTTCGTGTGCAAACTTCGTTTAATGAGAAGTTAGAAATGAGAAATGAGAAATGGACTACCTTAATGAGAAATTACAAATTAGAAATGAGGATGATTAATGATAAATTTCCTTTGAGTATTGGGGAGGAGATGGTGCGGAATGAACGCACACTCCTCTCTAAACTGGAGGACGGCAAGATGATGATGTCTGCCGACTCCGTGAGATTCTTGGTGTTGCATTGCTCGGCTACACGACGCAATCAAGACTATAGTGTGGAACAGCTTCGACGTGACCATAAGAGCCGTGGTTTCTATGACATCGGATACCACTTTTATATCCGAAAGGATGGGATCATGACGCAGCATCGCTTCTTGCTCGAAGTGGGGGCACATGCGAGACCGTATAACCGTTGTTCTATCGGCATCTGCTATGAGGGTGGTTTGGATGAACATGGTAAACCATGCGATACTCGTACGCCTGAGCAGACGGAACGAATCGTTGATGTCTTGACGAGGCTTCATAAACTGTTCCCGAAAGCGAAGATTGTGGGGCATCGTGACTTGCCTGGCACTACACCGAAGGAGTGTCCTTGTCTGGATGCTAATCATATCTTCGGTTACATTGAGGATATTTAGTCTCTCCTAAATATATCTCGTGTATATACCTTATCCTCTACATCGTCAAGGCACGGGTCATAGCGGTTGGCTATAATCGCATGGCTCTGTGCCTTGAATATGTTCATATCATTCACAACCTTACTTCCGAAGAAAGTACTACCATCTTCGAGCGTAGGCTCATAAATAATCACCTCTGCGCCCTTTGCCTTGATACGTTTCATAATACCCTGAATGGCACTCTGACGGAAATTGTCTGAGTTTGACTTCATGGTCAAACGATATACGCCTATCACGCAGTTATGCTCCTTGCTTGCATCATAGCTGTTATCATCAGCATAGCTATAGTAACCTGCCTTCTGAAGAACGGCATCAGCGATATAGTCCTTTCGTGTACGGTTACTCTCAACGATTGCCTCAATCAGGTTCTCTGGCACATCGGCATAATTTGCCAAGAGCTGCTTGGTGTCCTTGGGTAAGCAATAGCCGCCATAGCCGAAGCTTGGATTGTTATAGTGTGTACCGATACGTGGATCGAGTCCTACTCCATCGATGATGGCCTTGGTATCGAGTCCCTTCATCTCGGCATATGTATCCAGCTCGTTGAAATAGCTTACACGAAGGGCGAGATAGGTATTGGCGAAGAGTTTCACTGCCTCGGCTTCCTTCATGCCCATAAAAAGTGTATCGATATCTTCCTTAATGGCACCTTCCTGCAAAAGGGCTGCAAACGTCTTGGCTGCTTCCTTCATCTCCTCGACATCGGTAACGCTCAAGATAGCTTCGTTTTCCTCAGCAAACTCAGGGCGGTCGAGTATCTTGGGATAGCCTACGATAATTCGACTTGGATAGAGATTGTCGTAGAGTGCCTTGCTTTCACGAAGGAACTCTGGAGAGAAAAGGAGATTGAACTTCTTGACTCCCTTCTTGGCATACTTCAGGTATAGCCTACAGGGATAGTGCTCTTAATAACCATCACAGCGTCTGGATTCACCTCCAATACCAGGTCAATTACTTCTTCGACATGGGTTGTATCGAAGTAGTTCTTCACTGGGTCATAATTGGTTGGTGCTGCTATCACCACGAAATCTGCATCTTTATAAGCTGATTTGCCATCAAGGGTTGCTGTCAGATTCAGTTTCTTCTCTGTCAAATACTTCTCAATGTAATCATCTTGTATGGGTGAAACTCTATTGTTGAGTTTCTCCACCTTTTCGGGGATTACATCTACTGCTGTAACGTGATGGTGCTGAGATAACAGGGTTGCTATACTCAGACCAACATAGCCGGTACCGGCTACGGCTACTTTAATATTCTTAAAATCATTCATCATGATTTAGTGTTTTTTCTCTTATTTATATTTTCCGAAGTCTTCCACTCCCAACACATTCAGTATGACTCGGCTCGTGTATAGTGACACAACCATCATAAAGAGCATTCGGAGGTATAGAAGTAACGTATTCTTCGCTTTTCGCTTGTTATTATTTGACTGACGTAACATTACTCTATGAAATATTTCTTGTTTAATTTACGTGCTCTCATAACTTTTGGCTTTACTATTTTTTTAGCCAAAATGGGAAATGCTGCAATCGCTATTTTCTTGAATGTACCATTGCTTACAACCGCTGGGCACTCTAATTTAATCCACTCTTTTGACAAAGAATCTTGACCCCAAATAAAAATGTTGAAATGCCAAAAATTACACATTGTAGGACTATGCTCTATTTTGAAACGAATTTTGTCTGTAGGAGTGATACCGTTTGCCTTATAGACAAACGAGATCTCAAAATCTTGGATTTGCGAAATTTTAAAGCCATAATATCGCTGAGCATTGTTATATTTATAATCTCCAACTTGAGGAAGACAACCATCTGTATTCCAAATAAAAGGAACATGAAATTGTGGATCCTGTTTATCTTCTATTGGAAAGAACTTCATATCATTCTTCTTGTAAATAGATATAAGATTGACTGATATTCCGTTTTTTACAGTTGTGTCCTTCACTTCCTTACCTTCTGCAAAAGACTCCTTAATTACATCTATAGAAAAAGAATCTGCACCAAGCGACGTTGTTCTCCCTATGAAGAATCCTCTGTGTTTCAAGAAAGCTACGTTATCAATCTTTTTGAAATTAGACTTTCCTATTATATGTTTTGGATAATTTGGATAATTAAGCGTCATAGCTCTTCTATTATTGAAAAAATATTAGAAATAGAGTCACATGTGATATAATCTTTTCCTTTTTTTGAGTATGAAAGAAATATTTCTTCTTCATTTGTATCTCTTTCTGTCTCAAAATCCTCTTCATCTACAAACATGTTTATAGAAATGTTTTTATTTCCTGACAATGTAAGAAATAGAGAATCTTCACGTAAAGCTTTTAAACTCAAATCGCTGAAATCATATTTGTTTGAATGATACAACTTTTCTATGAAACAACACAACTTGCTCTTCAAAGCTTGAAATACATCAGTTGCTATTTGCTGGCCTTTGCGCAATTCGTTCATATGCAATACAGACTGGGCTTGTTGGCGTGCAATCATCATGCTTGCATATTCTTCAACAGGATTAGATTCTTCAGAATATACTGTATTGAGAAAACTTTCAGAACCTTGCACCTGATAGTTTTCTACTTCTGAAAATTGAAAATTGTATATACTATTCATAGTGAGGGTTTAATGTGTTGATGAATTCTTCACTCAAAAGCAAGAAAAATAGATGTTTTTCAAATTTATGACATTCAGATAACAGTTGCAAACATTCTTCCAAATGATAATCCCCTATTTTTCCAGCAATAGCAACTTCTATAATAGAGACAGAACTATTCTGAATTTGCTTGTTATTGGTCAACTTGATAGTTGCTTCTGCTATCGGTTCATCTTTTTTATTGCAATTACAAGAAAAATTGAATACCGAACCATTGAAATTTGGAAGTTGGTTTAACTTGATTGTCCCATCCAATGCCTTAAAAATGTCTGTATTTTCAAAGCATGACATGTATTGCAAATAAACGCCTTGTAATTTTACTTGACCTATAGAATTCAAAACTATATTTATTAAGTTTGAATAACTATTCCAGCCAGGATATTTTTTAGTGAAATTAAAAGTTACACAGTCTTCCGAAACCAATATTCTATAAATAGGGTTGGCCATCAATATTTTGTCATTTGAATCTTTGTATGACAATGATTCATTAGCAACACTTTTGTCTTTTGTAGGAATTTCCACAAATGGATTATCATTGTTACTATTAATAGCCGCCAAAATATTTTGTGATATATATCTTACATTATAATCAGACACATAATTTACACAAACAACCGCATCTTTCAAACCGTCATGCTCTAAAGATACTGGCATGTGTTCAATATTTACTTCCATAACTTTTCAGTTTTTCTATGTTATTAATTTTGCCGTTCATCGCATACAGAACGATAGAAACTTCCATCATAATACATCTATTTCATTTTTCCCAAACCAACCATTATGAATAGCGGTTTGTTTTGCTCTTTCGGTATTACTTGTATACATTAATATTGCTAAAGACTCTTTAGCACGTGTACAGGTTACGTAAAATAGACGACTTGTACGATCTATTGAATTTTCCTTACCCATTTCTTTATTTTTTATATCTGTTTGAGACAAAGGAGTAACATTGAAAAGTTTCTCATAGCTGAACATGTTTCCTTTTGCAGCTTCCTCATCAATGAGGACTAATACTCTTGGAAATTCTAATCCTTTTACTCCCTGATGTGTAGCATAAGGTGTTCGTTCATGAACATAATCATCGTATGCTTTAAATTGCCTCAAAGGTAACTGTAAAGCTCTAACCCAAGCCAAAGACTCTTTATCATCCTTATCAACCTCTTCTTCCTTGGTATTTAAAGCCAATGTCAAATGATCAGGAATGGCAAACAGCATATTCCTTTGCACAAATTCTATGATTTCAGAAACTTTCATCTCGTCAAGATTAGAACTACGCAACTCATCAAGCACTTTTCTAATTTTGCCTAACATCTCTGGATAATCCCTATCAGGAACAGCTTCTAACAATGGCGATTTTTTCTTCAATAAGTTAAGAACACCTATACCATCATCTTCTTTCAGCATGTTCATAAGAGGAAAGACCATATTGGCAAAGAAAGACATCTCTGCCATTTCTCCTTGCAAAAAGGACATCTGATATTTTGGCAAATGAGCAAATAATTCATAGAAGTCTTTAAAATCAAGACGCACCGCAGCCATACTATGTTCCAAGGTTAGTACTTTTACATCAGAATTCCATTGTTCATCACCAGTAATAGTACTCATTTTGGCTCGCACATCCAACTCCTTCGCATTTTTATCCAAAACATCATGCGAATTGACCAAAAACAGATGTACATAACCTTCTGGAGCAACGTCTCTCGCTTGTTGTTCAGAGCCATCCAATACCGAAGATATCTTATTAGCCAATTGAATGATTCTCTTGCTACATCTGTAATTCATCACTTTCTCTGGCTTTTCCCAATCAGCTGGAATCAAATTTTTGATATCAGCCTTACCATCCATATAGATTCTTTGTTTGATATCACCAATTAGTCCAAGAGTAAAATCATTAGGAAAATGCTTTTGAATATTAAAGAAAGCATCAACAAGACCGCTTCTTGTATCCTGACTTTCATCAATTAACATAAAAGGATATTGTTGTGTAATTATTTGCTGCAACAACAGATTCTCCTGCAACATTTGCGTTCCAATCTCTATCACATCAGAATGATTCAGCGAATTGGCTTTGAGATTATCTCCATTGGGATTATAGATGAACTTATCTATTTTTTCTTTAGCTTCCTTTCGTTCAATACTGCGTTAAATTAATATTTAATCGTCTGTAAATCAATAACTTATATTAAG
>OLFZ01000401.1_pt1 | contig 48515 bp, 32 predicted proteins | sample 1604861 | NCBI WGS metagenome assembly OLFZ01 (sample SAMEA3888895, study PRJEB22519) | human gut metagenome | biome: human gut; feature: human-associated habitat; material: faeces | place: Denmark | collected 2011 | reverse complement strand
CCAGGAAGGCTCCGTATTCGTTGACCCATTTCACTTCGAGATAGGCGAAGTCGCCCACCTTAGCCAATGGGGTTTCTGTAGTAGCGATGAGACGCTCTTCCTGGTCGAGATATAGGAAGACATCCAGCTCGTCGCCGATGCCGACATTCTCTGGGACGTAGCGGGATGGAAGGAGGATTTCTCCCTCATCACCACCATCGAGATACAGACCGAAATCTACTTTCTTTACGATGCGGAGGCGATTGTAATCGCCGAGTTTTATCTTTTTGCTCATATAATATTATCTTCAGTTTTTTCTTCTGTTGTTAGGGTTTCTGCAACTTCTGCAGTTTCTTCCTGGCTATCAGCAGCTCCTGCTTCCACCGTCTTCTCTATCATTCCATCCTTGAGATGGATGGTGCGGTCGGTGATGGCAGCAAGACCCTCATCGTGGGTGACGATGACGAAAGTCTGACCGAACTTGTCTCTGAGGTCGAAGAAGAGCTGGTGAAGCTCAGCCTTATTCTTGGTATCGAGACTTCCTGATGGCTCATCGGCAAGGATGACAGCTGGGTTGTTGACCAAGGCTCTCGCTACGGCAACACGCTGCTTCTCACCACCAGACAATTCGGCAGGCTTGTGGCTGGCTCTATCGCTCAAGCCCATGAATTCCAATAACTCCTCGGCACGTTCCTTGGCTTCCTTGCGGCTCTTTCCTGCGATGAAGGCAGGAATCATGATGTTCTCCAGGGCGGTGAACTCAGGGAGAAGCTGGTGGAACTGGAAGACGAAACCGAGATGCTGGTTGCGGAAATCGCTCAATTTCTTGGTGCTGAGGCTGCGCACATCCACACCATCAACCATGATACTGCCACTATCAGGCCTGTCGAGGGTACCGATAATCTGGAGAAGAGTAGTCTTGCCGGCACCACTAGGACCGACGATACTAACCACTTCGCCCTTGTCAATATGCAGGTCGATGCCCTTGAGTACCTGCAGGGAGCCGAAGCTCTTTGTTATACCTTTTATATCAATCATTTTCTTATTCAAAATTATTTTGCAGGCAAAATTAAGCAAAATAATTGGAACAGCCTAATTTTAAGAGGTAAAAAGAAATAAGGAATGATATAAAAAAGCAAAACGAGCCTTATTCCTACGAATAAAGCCCGTTTCTGTGTTGTTTTCTATAAAATAGATGCTTTATTTCAACCCGTCGGCATCGCCGGTGGTCTTCAATCCGTTGCTCTTTTCTCTAGGGGTGATATTCACCTTCTTTGCTACGGTGTTCTCGATGAGATTGGCATCAAATGCCATCTTCTTGTCGGTGCAGTTGATGTTCTCGAAGGTGAAATCTACCAGACGGTATTTCTCGCTTGTTCCTACATCGAAGAAGTTGTCACAATCCATCTGGATATTCTTCATCGTGATGTTGTTGCACTGGCTCAATGGCATGTCCTTGCGATCGCCTGGCTTGAAGAACTGGGTCCATGGACGGATGACGAGGAAACTGCCGGTCTTGCCCTGGATGTTATCCACCGTTACATACTCGTAATGCTGAGGAGTATCAGGACGCATCTTCAACCAGAGTACGCGCTGCGCATTGCCCACCTTGATGTTGCGCAATACGATGTTGCGGTCTTTTATGCTTTCGCTGCCAAGGGTTAAGCATCCGTGCACTCTTCCGTAGTTGCAGTTTTGGATGAGCACATTATATACCGGACCATTTTCTGGTGCCTGGTCTGCCCAGGTTCCCTTACCGCCCTTGATGGCGATGGCATCATCGTTTACGCTCATGTAGCAGCCATCCACCAGTACATCGTGACAGACATCGATGTCGATGGCGTCGCTACTTGGTGCCCGCATGCCACTGGTTGGGGCGAAGATGGTGCAATCCAGGAAGCGGACGTGGTCGCAACGATAGATGTGGTTGGTCCAGAACGGACTGTTCTGAATATGCACATCCTGCAAGGTTACGTTGCTGGAGTTGCTGATATAGACGAGGCGAGGGCGCTGTGCATCCTTGTTGGTGCACTGGCGGTTCCAGGTGCGGCGAATCCAGAACTCCTCCCAGTAGTGATAACCATTTCCATCGATGGTACCTGGACCGGCGATGGTGAAGCCGTTGCATTTATCGGCATTGATGAAGGCCGAGAAGTATTTGCAGGTCTCGCCTTCGATGCGGGTTTCTACCACAGGGAAGTTGGCGATGCGATCGCTACCTTTCAGTTTTCCGCCTTCTGAAACATAGAGATGGGTCTTTGGACGGAAGAAGAGGGCACCGCTCTGATAGGTTCCGGCAGGCACCACGATAACGCCACCGCCATCTTGGGCAGCACGGTCGATGACCGCCTGGATAGCCTTGGTCTGAATCAGGGTACTATCCGTCTTTACGCCATAGTCGGTGAGAACGTATTTCTTCCCCAGGGTATCCACGTTTACCTTCTGGACGTTGCTGAACCAGGCATCCATCTTCGTACCGTCAGGCCAAAGTTCGGTTTGTGCCTTCTTTGCTTTCTTCTGTTTCTTTGCGGCGTTGGCGCTTAGTGGCGAAAACGCCACCAGGCAAGCCATCAGCCAGATATATTTCTTCATGATTTGTTCTTTTTTAAAGATTAAGACTTGGGGGATCAGCGATGGAATCGCTGGGAATGGGGGCGCAAAGGGGGAAGGGGAGCTTTTTAGCTTTTGGGCTTTTACCCTTTTACCTTTTTACCCTTTTACCTTTAAAAAGCCTTTTTACTTTTTTCCCTTTACAAGCTTGTAATACTCTGCGGCGCCTAGCAGGAGGCAACCTGTGCCGTAGTCCTCGAAATCAGGAACGGAGGTGAAGGTGACAGGCTGGCCAGCTGATGGCTCCTTTCCTGTGCCCTGGTTGTAGCCGATGAAACCATCCTCGTGAACCGATGCAGCAAGTGCCTTCCATGCCTTGTCCATTGCCTTCTGATAGGTGGCTCTAGGAAGAATGCCCTGCTGAACACCCCATGCCATACCATAGAGGAAGAGGCCTGTACCCGTCATTTCTGGACCGCCGTAGTTGGCTGGACAAACGAGGCTCACGTTCCAATAGCCATCTTCGCGCTGGCATTTCAGGATAGCCTGACTCATCAAGATAAAGTCTTTCTTCAGATACTGATAGTACTTGTCTGTCTTTGGCAGAGTCTCCATTACGCGGACCAGGGCTGCATATACCCAACCGTTGCCACGGCTCCAATAGCAGTTGCTGCCATCCTTCTCCTTGTAAGGTGGCACGTAGTCCTTGTCTCTCCACCAGAGCCCCTCTTTCTTGTTGAAGAGTCCGTTAGCCAGGGTATCACGACTCCATTTATAGGAATTCATCGCATAATCCAGGTACTTGCGCTCGCCGGTAATCTTGGCATACTTGGCATAGGCTGGCATCGCCATCTGGATTGCATCAATCCAGGTCCAGTAGTTTACCCGGTTGGTGGCCATCTGATGGTCGAGGTTCTCTTTCACCTTGCTTAAGTCCTTCTTGCCGCCTGTCTGAACGTAGCGGTCCATGTAGGTCTGCTGGCAGCACTGGTTGTCGGCATCGGTATCGTTCACGCTGCCACGGGCTGTCCATTTGTGGTAATCCGCCCATTTATCGGTGTAGTCAAGATAGCGCTGCTGAGGGTCAATCTCGTAAAGCGCCATCAATCCCTCGTAATATACGGCACGGGTCCAGAGGTTGCTGGTGCGGACTTTCTTTACGAATGTGTCGAGAGTAGGGTCGCTGTACTTCGTCATGAAGTAGTTGTTGGTGCGATGAGCTACTTCCAGAATTTCATTTTGCAATGCGTTCTGGGCAGACATTGAGATCAAGCCTATGAGCATGCAGAGCGATGATAAGATCAGTTTCTTCATTTGTCTTGTTATTAATGTTAGTTTATTATTTTTTTTATCAAGAATTTAGAGAATACGAGAATTTTTCTTCTTTCCTGATGATCCGGAATGGAAATTCTTGAATCCTCTAATTCTTGACTTGTGATATTTACTTGATTTCCACGAGTTTCACGGTGCTGTTCAGTCCGCTTGGCACAGGAGTCCATTTCTCGTAGGTGGTCTTCTTGTAGTTGATGTCCACCACGTTGATTTCCTTCATCTTGCGCCACTTTACGCCCTGGCGGTCCATTTCTGCGATGCGGTTGGCAGGCAGATTGGTAACCTCGATGCGGATGGTGTTCTTGCCCTTGTTGAGCGCATCCTTGCAGTTGAGGATATATGGTACAGCCCAGGCGCAACCTACATATTTATTATTGATATAGACACGGGCACTTTCGCGAACATCACCCAGGTCGATAGCCCACTGCTTGTTGGCATCATCCTTTGATAGCTTGATGGTAGTTTCATAGACACCCGTTCCCATCATCACCTTCGCCTTGTCGCTGAGGCCTTCCCAAGACTTCAAGCCCTTCAGGTTGAAGTTTTCTCCTACCTTAGGCGCATCCTCGGTGAATGACAGCTTCCAGGTATTGGCAGTCAGGTCGATGGTCTTGCTATCCGCAGCCGCAAACTTCTCCTTTTCGCTCACCTTCACCTTGGAACCGAGTTTCCATTCGCTTACAGGCTTATTTGATGTGATGAGGATGCGGCTCTCGCCACTCTTCAGGTTCAGCTGGATGCCCTTGTCGCCGATGGTTGCCTCATGATATTCGCCCGTCATAGGGTTGTACCAGATGCCATGCTTCTCGTTCACGGTCAAAGCCACGCTAGAAGCGATGTCCTTGCTGGTGAGGTTGGCGATGAAGTAATGATGGCCGATGCTGTTGGCACGGCGAATCATCTTCAAGCCCAGGTTCTTTCTCATCAGTTCCGGTTTTGCCGCCTGTTCCATTGCCTTGATATTATCGCCCTTGATAATCTTGGCTCCCTGTGATTTCAATTCTGATATGTGCTCAATCACGTCGCTTGGCATGATGTTGTTGCCAGGAATGATGATGCCCTTGTATCGGGTTCCGGCAGCTGTTTCAATCATACCATTCTTAAAGGTACACGTGCGGAGATACTTGTCGCTGATGTAGTCGCAGTCGAATCCTGCCTTGTCGATGTCGAGAATCACCTTGATAAACTCCGGTGCCTTCTTCGCCATACTGTGGATGTCGAATTGCATCAGCCAGTTCTTGGTATCCTTGCGCCACATATCTCTTACCGGCAGATAAACCAGGAAGTCATTGTCTGGCTGTCCCCACTGCAGATAGGTCTGGCAGTTGGTGATGTACTTCATCAGTTCCGGAGCGTCGCGCCAGATACTGTTGGTAGGACTCATATCCACCGAAGCATAGAACTTCCAGCCTGGCCATGGATCGTTCTTAGGCGAATAGGCGGTGCCATGGAAGAACATGTGGTTTACGCCGGCGCAGAACATCAGGTCCATATCCGGTTTCATCTGGCTCAGGGATGTGCGGAAGTGCTCGGTGAGCCAGGTGAAGGTTTCGCTGGATGTATATTTCTTTCCGGTGATGTGCGCTGCTGATGGGGCATATTTCAGCATACTCAGGTCGCTGAAGTTAGGACGGGTCTTGCCCGGATCCTTGCGCAGTCCCTTGATGCCGAAGTCGGTCAGTCCAAAGCCTTCAATTTCCGGAATGTCAACGGCAGCATAGCAGTCGATGAGGTTGGCTGGTGAACCGTGTGCCTGGTTGCGGGTGATGGCACCACGCTTGTTTGCCCATTTGGTCCACTGTTCGGTGAAGTTATGGAGCAGCATGTCGCCCAGGGTTTCACGGTAGTCGCTTACCACCACGGCATCGCCATCCAGGAACTCTGGGAACTTATCCTGCAGTTTGTATCCGTGATATTTCTCGAATTCCGTCAGGAGGGTAGGCGTCCAGTTGGCGCCATATACCTCGTAGCTGTCGTTGAAGAAGGTATGAGGATATGGAGTCTTCGATGCCACGAAGGCGCTGTCGATGTGCTGCAGATAATTGGCCACGGCAGTAGAGTCGAAGTGGTCGATAACGTATCCCTCTCCTCCAGGTGCGGCACGCTTCACCTTCTGTCGGGTACGGCTTTCGTAGAGAGCGATGACGCGTTTCTTGTTCTTTGCTCCTTCTACCGGGAACGCCTTGATGACCTTCAGTTTGGCGAAGGCACGTTCTTTTTGTGGCACGTTGAATTCTATCTCCATCAGTTTCTGCTTTACATCCACGATGGTATCTACGAACACCGCCTTGCATGCCGCCTCGCTGATAGGTACCCAAGGACCACCGAAAGGCCATCCTGTGCCTGTAGCCATATCGGTCTCGATGCCCACCTGCTTGTTTTCCTTCTCAACAAATTTGAGCATATCCATCCATTTAGGCGAGAGATAAGGAATATCGTTCTTGTCGTTGCCTTGCACACCATAGAGCGGTGTTATTTCCACGGCACCGATACCTGCCTTGGCGTATTCGTCAAGGTTCCATTTCAGGTTTTCCTGATCCACGGCAGATCCCATCCACCACCATCTTACGCCCGGTTTGGCTTCCTGCGTAGGGGTAGGAAGCAACTGAGCCTGGCTGTTGAGTGAAGACAACAATGCCAAAGCAAAGGATAATCCTATGAATTTATGATTTCTTTTATTGTTCATCATATTGGGTTTTATTAAGTTGATCTTAATTGTTTATTCTTCGTTTGCAAAGATAGCGAAAAATACCCAATAATAGCCGTAATATGATTCTTAAAAATGTAAAATAGTACAAATATGCTAGGTGTTTTGCCAAAAAGTCAAGAAAGTGCACACAAAAGAAGAGCTCGCAAAATGCAAGGTATTAAAAAAAAGTAAGGTGGTCATCGGCTGATGATCACCTTACCTTTTGATGGTTCTATCTGAATCAGATATTTTTCGTCTTTATATTTGACGGGAAGGTTCTTGCCAGCCTGCGTCGCCTTGATGGGTTGGAAATCCAAAATCAGGGTAAGCGGTACTTGGAAGATGTTCTTGTTGAGTTTCATCTTCGGGGTAACCATTACCTGGTTCTTCTTGGCTTTTATCTTCAGGGTGGTATTGTCACGCTCCTGCTGGTATGCTGCCACATCATGAAAGGTAGCAATCCAGAGTTTCCCATTACGCGCTTGATTCAGGGCGTAATCGAACATCTTCCAGAGACGGGTCTCATCGCCGAAGCTGTCGTATCCCATGCGGATGCCGTGGGTCATAGTTACTGCCCATTCACCTTTATCAATCACTCCTTGCAGGTATTTCTCAAACCATTCCTGGGTGCGCTTGCTGCCAAGACTAACCTGATAGGTGCGTGTACCCACACGATCTTTGCTGCAATATGCCACCGCCCCGTCGCTCTTCCTGTTGCCTGGATAGAAATAGGTGCGAGGGAAGATGCCGGTGTGCTGATAGATGAGTGTATCGTTGTGCTGCACCTCGTATCGCAATTCATCCTGGGTCAGTTTTGATACGTTTTTGTGGTCGTATCCATGACTCGTCATCTCCTGTCCATTCAGCGCCATTTCTTTTGCCTGTTCCCAGGTGAAGGTCTGTTTTTCGGAGGTCTTGGGCTGTTGGTTCATGCGTGAACCGATGAGGCAGAAGGTGCCCTTGATACCCAATTCTTTCATCTTCGGGAAAAGGATGGAGTATTGCTCTTTTAGACCATCATCGAAGGTAAAGGAGATGGCAGCCTTTCTGTTGTCGGCATACTTGGCGATGGAAATACTTTGAGCATGAATGCCCGAAGGCACCATGCTCAAAAGTGAAAATATAATGTAACCTATTGATCTCATGTCTTTACTTCAGAAGTTTTTTCTTTTCAATAAGCTGGAACATTTTGTCGCCCAATTCCTGAGCCCCCTCGGCATCAAAGTGCAGAACATCGCTGCGCAGGCTGGCATTTGGCACATCTACCACATAGATATTCTTGTCTTCCTGGGCAAGTCGATGCTGCGCATCTTCCACACCTTGGCTCCACTGCTTGCTCTTATGTGAGATTCCACCTATTATAATAGGTAGGTTGGCGTACTTCTTATTGCCTGTTTTCTCTACAAGATAGGTGCGGATATAGGTGAGCATCTGCTTCAGGTTGTGATAGTAGTTCTTTGCCTGATGGCGGTCGCTTTCTCCCTGGTGCCAGAGCATGAATTTGATGTCGTATCCCTCTGGCAGATGGCTCAGCTGGTTGTCGATGCAGGCACCGATATTCTCGGTGAAAGCCTTGAGCAGGCTCTTTCCGCCCTTGTCGGAAGCCACGTTTTTGGCAAGGTATTCTGGTGAAGCATTCCAGTATTGCTTACTGGTGCTGGTGCAGAGGGTGTCGATGGCTGTGCCGCCCAGACTCTCCTTGATGACGTAGAAATTCTTCTTCAGTTTCTTCTCTACGTTCCAATATACGATGGCGTCGTAAGCCCAGCGTCCCGGTTTGTTCTTATTGTAGATTCGAGGCCAGAAAGTCTCAAATTTTCCTTCACCAGACAGACTGCTGGAGCCAAAACTCCACTGGCAGTATTTGTACTTCTGCTGTTGTATTTCGGCAGGAAGTTCTGTATTCATCACTCTACCATCGGTGTTCGACTGTCCAGCTGTGAGTATCACCACGGCTGGCTGTTTCTTGGCAGCTACCGGCATCAGGCAGAATGCTGCAAATAGGAGACAGATATATTTCTTCATATTCTTTAATTGATTGATATCGTAAGCAAAAGTATTTTTGCTACTTGGTTCTTTATTGTTTTATTTTGTTTGCAAAATTACGGAATAAAAAAGAAAAAGACGTAGTTTAATTGTGCAAAACTACGCCTTTTTGTACCATTTTTATCTTGAAAGCTAAATTTTTCGTCTTCAGAAAAGCAATATTCTATCTAGAGATGTTCTTCAGAAAATCAATCTCTACGATTCTCAATACCGGTTTGCCCTTCTTGATTCCTATGAAATCGAGGGTGCTTGCCTTGCCGCCCGCCAGCTCCTTGGTGTCGCTGAGCTGGGTCTTGCTCTTGGCATCGCCCATCATCCTGATGGTGATATCCTTCGCCTTCACTGGCTTGTCTATCTTGATATGAACATAGCCGAGGCAGGCGTAGGTGTAACCCTCCCAAACCTTCTTCTTACCGGCAAAGATGGCGAGCGGATACATCTTGTCTCTCCAGCCCGTGAGCTTCACGGTGATTTCATCCACCTTCTCTTTCTTGGCAAACTGATAGGTAATCCAGGCATTCTCAGGCTTGCCATCGCTCTTCCATTCTGTAGTCTCATCGTCATCGAAAGTTTTCTGGGCATCTTCCTGGTTTACGCCAGCCACGGCACCGGTGATATCAATGGTCTCCTTGATATCGGTATAGGATGGGGTAGATGGCGTTTCGCCACGAGAAAGGTCGCCCTTCAAGCTGAACTGAGGCAGGTAGTGCTCGATATCGACCTTCTCGGTCTTCAAGTCGATGCTTGCCACGCCCTTGATGCCATTAGCACCAGCACAGATTGTGATGTTTCCTGGGTTCACGGTACTGCGGATCAAGACTCTGTTTACACCGCATTCTACAGGTAAATCAATCTTTCCTATATAATTGTCAAAGGTGTTGTCGCTATCTGTAGAGTCTAGAATATCTGCAGCTTTGCGGGCTGCCTTCTGTTCTGCTGTCTCGTTCTTATCTACCACGAGGCTCTGATTCTTGGCTGCAAGTGCCTTTTGGGTTTCCTTGTTAGGAGTTGCCAATCCGCCAATCCATTCCATTTCGCCCTGATAGTTGAAGTGGATGGTTCGGTTGTCGAGTGGACAGCGTCTGCCCTGCTTATCTACCACCTCTACCTGGATGAGCGCCATGTCGGCACCATCAGCCTTGAAACCTTCCGGATTCTGGATGCTGGTGAGCTTGATGTGATGAGGCTTGCCCGCAGTTTCGATGGCATAACGGCTTGTTTCTTTCTTGGTCTTGGCATCTTTTGATTTCTTATCAGACTTATCGTATGTATAAGCAACAGCTTCAATCTTTCCAGCCTCGAAAGGTACATTCTTCCAGGTGAAGAGCCACTGGTTGCTGCGTTCGCCCATGCCCAGACTCTTGCCGTTGACAAAGAGTTCTACCTCGTCGCCGGTACTTACCACATATTCTGTCTGCTTGATGGTTCCTGGCTTGTAGTTCCAGTGGCCTACGATATAGGTGGCGTCTTTTTCAGGAGATACCCAGCCATTCCACATCACCTGATGAGCGAAGAAGGCATCCTTCGGAATGCGCATCGCATCGGTTACACCGCTCGAACGGTAGTTGGCCTCACCACGATGATGGGTGTTGGTATCTGAGAAGATGATCTTGGTACCGCCATCGCTTACTCGTTTTCCGGTGCCCGGCCGCTCCTGCCAGTATTCAAACCATCGCTCTACCATGCTTGCTGCAAAGGTATCCATGTTGTGGTTGTATTCGAAGGCAGGATTGCCGCGATACAAGGGTCCGTCGCCTTCCTTATGATAAGGATAGCTCTGTTCATCCCAGTATTTGCGCAAACCCTCGTCGCGATGATACTCCATCGACCACATCGGATGCTTCTTGCTCTTGTTAATGTAAAGCATTTCGCCGCCGTATTCAGCCTCGTTGATGTTGAGCATCTCTCGGCTGCCGCTGGCTCTGCCGCCGTGAGGGTCGAATTCGTCGCGGATGGCTTTCATCTGCAACATGTGTTCGCGGTTCACACCCTTATTACCACTTTCGTAGAAGATGATGCTAGGGTTGTTGCGGTTGTAGATGATGGCTTCCTTCATCAGTTCCAGGCGCTGTTCCCATCTTCTGCCTTCTACGTCTCTTTCGGCATCACCGGCTGGCATTGCCTGAATCAAGCCCACTCGGTCGCAGCTCTCGATGTCCTGCTTCCAAGGGCATACGTGCATCCAGCGAACCAGGTTGCCGCCCGATTCCACCATCAGCTTGTTGCTGTAGTCGCTCAGCCAGGCAGGAACGCTCATACCCACGCCAGGCCACTCGTTGGAGGTGCGCTGCGCATAGCCGTGCATCATGATGGTACGGTCGTTGAGATAGAACTTGCCTTCGCCAAACTGGGTTTTGCGGAAACCGGTCTTGGTGATGACATCGTCTATCTTGCTGCCGTCGTCTGCCTTCAATAGGGTCTTCACGGTGTAGAGATAGCCATATCCCCAACTCCAGAAGTGAGCGTTGTTCAGGAGTCCGCTCACCTTCACGGTCCTGGTTTCGCCTGGCTTCAATGTGTATCTTTCGCCATCAAAATGACCCACTTCCTTGCCGTCTGCATCCAGAATCTTGGCGAAGAAGCGGAAAGAGCGAGGCTTGGAATCCTCATTTCTTACCTGCGATTCAGCGTTCACCGTTACCTTCTTTCCCGCAATATCATAGTTGCTGCCATAGATATAGATACCCGTGGTCTTGAGATTGTTGTAGAGTGGAAGGGTCTGGTGGAGTTTGTCGGTGATGTGGAGGAACACATTCTTCGGAATACCGCCATAGTTGGCATTGAAGTTCTTGTCGTTCCACTGGAAACGCTGACCACTGGTACGCTCACGATAGCTCCAAAAGTTATCCACACGTACGGCGATGACGTTCTCACCTTTTATAATATAAGGTGTCAGGTCGAATCCGCTTGCCATCACACCATTCTCGGTATATCCCACTTTCTTACCATTGAGCCAGATGTCGGCACCGAAGCGCACGCCTTCGAACTCGATGAAATACTTGCGGTCGCCCACTTTCTGGATATGGAAGTGCTTGCGATACCACATGATGGTGTCGCTGAGTTGTTCGATGGAAACCTTGAACGCTTCTTTCTCGTTGAAGGCACGAGGCAGCGTAATCTGTTTCCAACCGGCATCCTTGTAGTTTGCCTGTTCTGCTCCCTGGAAGTCGCCCACCTTGAGCAACCATCCCCCATTAAAATTGAGCTTTGTCCTTTCTACTGCATACATCTGGCATAGCGAGATGAAAGCGAGTAGAAGCAGAAATAGTCTTTTTCTCATTCTGATTTTGTTTTGATTGTTTTGTTGCGTTATTATTCTAATTTTGTTGCAAAGTTACGAAAAGAATGTATATTTCTTATGGATTTTTGTACGATTTCATGTTCTTTTGTTCGAGTTTCTACTATTTCCGTTTTATAAAATTGAAAGTGTCTACTGAAATCAGAAAAACAGAAAATGTTATGCCAAATGTCATAGCTTAAATATCAAAAGAATAGGTTGGGTATGGGGCGAAATGAGTATTTTTGCAGCAGAAATTTTAAACAAGCTAATAACAAGAATAATATGAATAGTGTTTTAGAAGGTCGTCCTGCCTTGAAAAAGGAGGTCGAGAAGATTGCAGAAGTTGCCGGATATCTCTGGCAGAATGGTTGGGCTGAGCGTAATGGTGGTAATATCACCGTAAACGTAACAGACTTGGTTGATGACGAGATCAAGGCTTTGCCAGCTATCAGCGAAGTGAAGCAGATTGGTACAGCTTTGCCTGCATTGAAGGGCTGTTACTTCTTCTGCAAGGGAACAGGTAAGCGTATGCGCGACTTGGCTCGCTGGCCTATGGAGAACGGTTCTATCATCCGTATCCTCGACGATTGCGCCAGCTATGTCATCATCGCCGATAATCCTGTGATGCCAACCTCAGAGTTGCCTAGTCACCTAAGCGTTCATGCCCGTCTCATCGAGAAGGGTTCCAACTATAAGGCTACCGTTCATACTCATCCTATCGAGCTCATCGCCATGAGCCATAACAAGAAGTTCATGGGCAAGGACGTTTTGAGCAACCTGCTCTGGAGCATGATTCCAGAGACCAAGGCTTTCTGTCCGCTCGGTCTGGGCATTGTTCCTTATCAGTTGCCTGGCAGCTTGAAGCTGGCTGAGGAGACTTTGAAGGAGCTGGAGGATTACGATGTTGTAATGTGGGAGAAGCACGGTGTCTTTGCCAAGGGCCTGGACGTGATGGATGCCTTCGACCAGATTGACGTGCTCTCAAAGAGCGCTAAGATCTATATCGATTCAAAATGCATGGGATTCGAGCCTGATGGCATGAGCCAGGAAGAGATGGCTGAGATGACCAAGGCTTTCAATTTGCCAAGATAAAATATAGGTTAGTTCATCAGATACATAAAGAATGTCAGATATTGATTCAATATCTGATATTCTATGAATAGTAGATATAGTGTTGTTGGTAATATTTTGATATAAATAGGTTTACTGGATATACATTTTATAGGTAATAGGTTTATTAGGTTTTAGTGTTATTAGGTAAAAGTTTTTGGGTTTAGTGAAACAAAGCCCCCGAACATCGTGAGATACTCGGGGGCTTTTTCTGTTTCTAAGCTAACTAAATTCTTTATATCAATCCATGTGGAAGAGTTCTTCCAGTGGGATGCTGACGGGCGAATTATCCGGGTTTACTTCCATGATATCTGCCATCATATCCCACCATTTCTGGGTGATAGGATCCACGTTGGTGGTGTCCTGGCTGTTGGTATCGCTATCGCATTTCTGAACGGCAAAGAGAAGGTTGGTGTCCTTGTCCCAGAAGATGCTGTAGTCGCTCACACCCTGGTCCTTGATCATCTGTTTCAACTCAGGCCAAATCGCAGCATGGCGCTTGGCATATTCCTTTTCGCATCCCTTCTTGAGATACATCTTAAATGCAAATCTTTTCATTTTACTTTGAACTTTTTTTCCTTTGAACTTTGAACTTTGAACTTTGAGCTTTGAACTTTATGATTAGTTTATCTGTATAAAACTTATCTTCAATAATAAGGCATATCATAAAGTTCAAAGTTCCAAGTTCCAAGTTTAATGTTAAACCAACTGTGGCAGGAAGCTTGAGATAATCAAGACTATGATGCCAACGATTAATACGCCGATGGTCTTTTTAGAGCAGCCTTTCCATTCCTTCAGGATGATGCCCCATACATTCGAGAACACTACATTCAGTGCCATCAGAATACAGAACGACAGGGTCATGAGGGTAGGGGATTCGGTGAGGAAACCTTTTCCTAATGACAAACCGAAGAACTGACTGTACCACAAGGCTCCCGCCAGGGCACAATATAGGATGTTGTTGCTCCAAACCTCCTCGTTCTTGTAGTCGCTCCAAGTATGATTCTTGGTGTTCTGATAGAAACAGTAGATGGCGTTGGTGATGAAACCACCCACGGTTACGAGGAAGGTGGCAGGCAGGGTCTTGAACATATCCGGAGTGAAGGTGCCGAAGTGGATATCCTCTCCGAAGGCAAGACCCACATTGAAGCATCCGCTCATGAAACCAGCCAGCAGGGCGATAGCGAGACCCTTAGGGAAGTTGAAGTCCTTCACAGCCGCCTTCTTCTCTTCTTCAGAGAGAGAGGAAGCCTTCATGCTTCCAGCCACACCGATGATGGCGATACCGATAAGGGTGACTACCACACCGAGGATGACGCTGAAGGTGAGCGATGAAAGGGCATCCAGCTCGGGGAAGAAGATGTTGAGCAGAACTGGACCCATGATGGTTCCGAGACCTGCACAGGTTCCCAGGGCGATGCTCTGACCCAACGCCACGCCCAGGTAGCGCATGGAAAGACCGAAGGTCAGTCCGCCTACGCCCCAGAGTACACCGAAGAGCATGGTCATCGCTACATTGAAGCCATAACCGTCGAATAATTCAAAGAAAGAATGTCCGCTAGGAACAGCGAGCATAGCGCCTAAAAAAGGCAAAATAAGCCATGCGAACACACCCTGAACTACCCAGTATGATTCCCAACTCCAATCTTTGATCTTGTTGATAGGGACGTAACAGCTGGACTGGCAGAATGCGCCGATGGCTATGATTAAAAGTCCTATTAATATTTCCATTGTATTGTTAATTGCTTGGTAATTAGGTTATAAAACCGTTGCCGGTGGCTTAAGCGCCCTGAAAGGGCAAAAGCACCTAGCCCAGGGCATCGCCCTGGGGATAGGTGTTTATTAATTCATGCGCCCTGTAAGGGCAAAAGCTTTTTTAAAACCACTTATGCAGTTTTATATCTTAGTTTCTCTTTGCGAGAACTTCTGCTTCATACTTCTCGATGTCAGCGATATACTCTTCGCCAACAGGGATGTTGTTCTTCAGGTTGAAGTAATCATATACAGCACCGAATGGCAATGTCTTCTCTTCCTCGAGGAGAGCCAGGCGCTGGAAGAGCTTGCCCTCGTCCTCATACTTGCGGAGGGTATCCAGTGGCTCAAGGAATGCCTGCAACAATGACTTCTGAGCGGCACGGACACCGATGATGTAAGCACCGATACGGTTGATGGAACCGTCGAAGTAGTCGAGACCGATGTGAGCACGGTCGAGTGCGTTGGCACGAACCAGCTCTGAGAAGAGGTTGCGTGTATTGTCGTCGAAGAGAGTTACGTGGTCTGAATCCCAGTGCATTGGGCGGGATACGTGGAGCATCAGCTCAGGAACGAAGAGCAGGAGTGCAGAAACTGCATCTGATACGTTCTCTGTTGGCTCATAGTGACCTGTATCGAGGGTGTACATCACGTTGTTCTTAGCGCAGTAGCCAGCGTAGAAGTCGTGAGAACCTACGGTGTAAGCCTCCAAGCCGATACCGAAGAGCTTAGCCTCGAGGCAAGACTTCATGTTTGGCAATTCCTCTGCCAGGATCTCATCGAGAGAGTTCTTCAGAATCTCGCGATAGCGGCCCTTCTCTACGGTGATATCCTTGGAGCCATCGTGTATCCAGATGTTCATGATACATGGGTCGTTCTGGAACTTACCCATGGCGTCTGCGATACGGCGGCAACGCTTGGTGTGCTCAATCCAGAACTCGCGGATAGCAGGGTCAGGATTTGACAATGTGAGGTTTCCGCTCAATGGGTGAGAGAAAGAAGTTGAGTTGAAGTCGAGCTTCATGTTCTGCTCCTTAGCCCACTGCATCCAGCCTGTAAACTGGTCAACGGTTACTTCGTTGCGGTCGATCTGCTTGCCGCCGAACTCACCGTAAATCTCGTGGAGATTGAGACGGAAAGTACCAGCGAGGAGAGAGTTCACCTTCTCGATGTCCTGACGGAGCTCGTCGATGTTGCGAGCCTTGCCTGGATAGTTACCTGTACTCTGGATACCGCCAGAAGCAGCCTCGCCACGCTCGAAGCCAACCACGTCGTCAGCCTGCCAGCAATGCAGAGAGATTGGAGTCTTCTCCAAAGTCTCAATAGCCTTGTCAGTATCTACACCTAGAGCAGCATAGCGCTCCTTTGCAATCTCGTAATTCTTTAAAATCAAATCTGCTTTCATTGTTTTTATGTATTTTGTTTGTTGTTTTTTTTGCTTATGACTGGGGGGACCAGCGATGGAATCGCTGGGAACGGAGGCGACCAGGGGGCTTTTTACCCTTTTACCTTTAAAAACTTCTCGTATGCCTCATCCCATGCCTCCTTGTTCTTTGGCTCGAATTTCTTGAGCTCAAGCGAGTTGGCGATGATCTGACGCATTTCCCAGATGTCCTTGACCAAGCCTGATGCCTTCGCCTGGAGCATGATGTTGCCGATGGCTGTGCCTTCCTGAGGACCCGCCAATACGGTGACACCGCAACTGTCGGCAGTGAACTGGTTGAGATATTGGTTGAGCGAACCGCCACCGATGATGTGGAGCACGTTGAGGTCGAAGTCGGCAAAATCCTTCAGCCAGGTGAAAATTTGGCGATAACGGAGCGCAAGACTCTCGAAGATGCAACGGCAGAATTCGCCATAGTTCTGAGGAACGTTCTGTCCTGTCTTTTCGCAATACTGCCTGATAGCCTCTACCATGCTCGATGGGTTGGCAAAGCAGGCATCGTCCGGGTTGATGATGCTCTGGAAGGCAGGCTGCTTCATCGCTTCCGCAATCAGCTCTGCATGTCCCAGGCTCTTCATATCCTTCTGGCTGGCAGCCGCTTCGTCCTTCCATTCCTTGCGGCAGCGCTCGTAGATCCACATGCCGCAGATGTTCTTCAGGAATCGGGTAGTGCCCTCGATGCCGCCTTCGTTGGTGAAGTTGAGCTCGTAGCTCTTCTCGTTGATGATGGCATTCTTGGTCTCGATACCCATCAGACTCCAGGTACCGGAGCTCAGATAGGCAAACTCCTTGTTCTTGGCAGGAACGGCAGCTACGGCGCTGGCTGTATCGTGACCCGCTACGGCGATGACCGGAACGGCATTCAAGCCCGTCATCTTCTGCACCTCTTCGGTCAGTGTGCCGATGATGGAAGCAGGGTTGGTCATCTTGCCAAACTGCTCTCTCTTCAGTCCGAGACTCTCCACGAGATCGTTGTCCAGGTCGCCTGTCATCGGGTTGAGAATCTGGGAAGTAGATGCCACGGTATATTCGCAGATAGCGTTGCCTGTGAGCATATAGCTCAGCGCATCAGGGATAAAGAGAATCTTGTCAGCATTCTCCAAAGCCACGTTTCCCGCCTTTCTCATGGCGTATATCTGGAAGAGCGAGTTGAAGTTCATGAATTGGATTCCAGTCTTCTCGTATACCTTTTCCTTGCTGATTTTCTCGTCGAAGTATTTCTCCATCATGCCGAAGGTATGAGGGTCGCGGTAGGCGAGAGGATTGCGGAGGATATCCCCGTTTTTGTCCACATATACGAAGTCGCATCCCCAGGTATCGATACCGATGCTTTCGATATGGATGCCGCGCTGCGCCACGAGTTTCAATCCGGCGATAATCTCATAGAAGAGGGCGAAGATGTCCCAATAGAAGTGATTGCCGGTCTCGATGAGTCGGTTGTCGAAGCGGGTGAGTTCTTCCAGTTCGAACTTGCCCTCAGCCAGACTTCCCAGGATGGTTCTGCCACTGGTAGCACCCAGGTCTACGGCAAAGAAGTATTTCTTCTGTTCCATTTTTATAGCGTGTATTTTAAGTTATTGTTATTTGTTTACGGTTGCAAAGATAGGATGAAAACGCAAGAAGGAACAATAGAAAATGATATTAGAGCCTAGTTTTTTGGCGTCTGGTCAAGAATCTAAAAGAAATATCAAAAATTAAAGTTTTTGGGTGGAGCAGGTTTTGGCACGGATTACACGGATTCTTTATGCGATTATAATCGCTTTGCCCATATTAGCGCCATAAAATCCGTGTAATCCGTGCCTTATCTATACCCTAGGCAAGAAGCTTATGACACACCCTCATCTGTTTGTGGGAATTTTTTTTATCGGGTGGTATTTCTGAAATCGGATGGCTTCATGCCAGTCTGATTCTTGAATTTAGCCGAGAAATAATCAGGGGATTCGAAATTGAGGCGGTAGGCTATTTCCTTGATGCTCTCATTGGTGGTAGACAGCAGTTCCTTGGCTCTCTGCAGTTTCAAAGTCTGCTGATAGAGTGCAGGAGCGAAGCCGGTATATTCCTTGAAGAGCTTGCGGAACGAAGAATAGCTGACGCCCAGTTCCTGTGCTAAATCCTGGATGGTGAGCGTATCCTCCAGGCTCTCACGGATGCGCAGACGAGCCCTGTTGATGATATCCACATGCTTGGAATCCTTGCCCAGGATGATGTTTCTCTCCAAGGAATACATCTTTCCGATGAGGTGGTTCACGATGCCCGCCAGTGTCTGTTGTACGAATGCAGCCTCCTCCTGTGCCGTCTTGTACGCCTCTTCATACAGGGCGATGATTTCGTTGCTGTAGCCCACGTGATAGATCGGCTTTTCCGGCGATAGGAATCCCGCCTTCACACGGTCGTTGATATTCTTTCCCTTGAATCCGATCCAGTAGCTCTTCCATCCCTTTGTGCTCGATGGATGATAGCTGTGCCATTCACCGGGAAAGAGCAGAAAGATGTCTCCAGCCTTGATTTTGGTTTCCGGAAGATGGGCAGAGCTGAACACACCTTCTCCTTCCGGCTGATAGAGGAGCTGGTATTCATCGAGGGTTCTTCCCTTCTTAATATCGAAATAATATCCATCGGCATGTCCCTTGGTAGGATATTCTTCCCCTGGTACGATTTCCTCTTGTCCCACGGTGCTGATGGTGAGACCCCATTCGGCGTCTCTTTCTGTTGCTAATAGATATTTGCTGGTTTGCATATTGCTTATTTTGTTTCTGTATAATCGCTTAGAGGCGTTTTTATGTCCAAATCCGCCTTTTCGCTAATTTTTCGGCAAAAATACACAAAAAAATCCACTATACCTTATTATATATGTAAAAAAGTATTTAAAATTATACTGAAATGTATAAAAATGTATGGTTTTGGATGATAATAATGATAGTTGAACGATTTTATTCTATGAAAAACAAGGTTTTTTAATAGCTTTGCAGCAGAAATCCTTTTCAAGAGGATTGCGACTAACAAAGCGAAATTGTCAAACCGAAATAGAAAGTAAAATCTTAACGTCATAATAAACAAAATGAATAACAAGCTATTTATGAAAAGTTCAGCATTGCCTGCAACTTTGTTTTGCACGGCATTGATGCTTGCCCCTCTTTGCGGAGGCGCAGGTTCTGCTAAAGCGAGTGTAGCTGTTGCTCAACAGACAGGTATCCTCAAGGGTACTGTTGTTGATGCCAATGGTGAAGCCGTTATTGGAGCTAGTGTTATCATCGAGGGACAGAAAGTTACCCAGGGTACGGTTACAGACTTTGATGGTAACTTCTCTCTCAACGTGAAGCCAGGAGCCAAGTTAAAGATCAGTTACATTGGATTCGTATCACAGACCGTGGTTGCCAAAAACGGCATGCAGGTGGTCTTGAAGGAAGAGGCTACTTCCCTCAAGGCTGTAGAGGTAGTTGCCTATGGTGTGCAGAAGAAGGTAACCGTTACAGGTGCCCTCTCCAGCGTGAAGAGTGAAGACCTGGTCCGTACCCCTGTAGGTAATGTCAACAATGTGCTCGGTGGTCAGCTTTCGGGTGTTACCACCGTACAGTATTCCGGTGAACCGGGTTCTGATGCTGCGAGCGTATTTGTTCGTGGTAAGGCTTCTTTCAATGGTGCCGACCCTTTGGTTCAGGTGGATGGTGTAGAGCGAAGTATGAGCGATGTGGATCCTGAGGAAATCGAGAGCATCACCGTTTTGAAGGATGCTTCTGCCACAGCCGTATTCGGTGTGCGTGGTGCCAACGGTGTTATCCTGATTACTACCAAGCGTGGTCAGGAGGGTAAGACCAAGATCAGCGGTTCTACTTCATGGGGAATCCTGACTCCTACCAAGATGGTAGAGCAGGCAAACAGCTACGAGTATGCTACCTTCCATAATATGATGCGCCAGAATTCGCATGGTAAGAATGGCGAACTGTTGAGTCCTCAGTTCTCTGATGTCGTTATCCAGAAGTTCAAGGATGGAAGTGATCCTATCCGTTTCCCTAGCACCTTATGGGCTGAATACATCATGAAGGATGCTACCATGCAGAGTAAGCACAACCTGAACATCAGCGGCGGTACCAAGACGGCACGCTATTTCATCAATGTAGGTTACTATACCCAGGGTGGTCTGTTCAAGGAGTTTGGGCAGGATTACGACTTCGGTTATCAGTATAACAGTTTCAACTACCGTGCCAACCTCGACCTGGATGTCACCAAGACAACCACCATCTCCTTCAATCTGGCTGGTAAGGTAGATAATGCCAACAAGCCATATTCCGGTCAGGGATCATCCGGTCTGATCAATGAGGCTTATCAGGCTACTCCATTCTCCAGTCCGGGTATCATCAACGGCAGATACATCGCTACCGAGACCCAGTATGAGGATTGCGGTACCGACCAACTTCCTTTCGTGGGTGGCAGCGGCATCACCTATTTCGGCAATAATGATGTGAATGGTGGTTTCATGAAGACTACCAACAACAAGCTGCAGTTTGACCTCCAGTTGAAGCAGAAGCTCGATATGATTACCAAGGGTCTCTCTTTCAAGATGAAGGCTTCCTACAATGGTGCCTACGCTATCAATAAGAATGCATACGCCAAGAAGGCTACCTATACTCCTGTGCTTCAGGAAGATGGAAGCTACAAGTATAAGAAATATGGCAACGAGGAGCAGTTAAAGTACGAAGAGAAGACCGGTCGCAGCCGTTACTGGTATTTCGAGGCAGGTCTTAACTACAACCGTTCGTTCGGATTGAACAATGTGGGTGCCATCCTGCTCTACAATCAGGACAGTAGCTATTATCCGAGCACCTATACCAATGTGCCTCACCGCCAGGTTGGTCTGGTAGGTCGTGTTACCTACGACTGGAACAACCGCTATATGGCAGAGTTCAACGTGGGTTACAATGGCTCCGAGAACTTTGCACCAGGCAAGCGTTACGGTACCTTCCCAGCTATGTCTGTGGGTTGGGTTGTAAGCGATGAACCATTTTTCAAGCCGCTCACCAAGGCTGTAAGTTTCCTGAAGCTCCGTGCCAGCTACGGTCTGGTAGGTAATGCCAATCTGAACGGCAACCGCTTTATGTACACCGCCGATCCTTTTGCCATCAACAATAATGGTGTTGCTACCCGTGATGGATACGGATACATCTTCGGTGTCAACAACACCACCGTATGGAAGGGAGCCTACGAGATGGCGCGCCACAATGCCGACATCACCTGGGAGCACGCCTACAAGCAGGACTATGGTTTCGACATCAACTTCCTGAAGGATAAGCTCCGTGGTAACTTCGATTACTACTACGAGCACCGTACCGACATCATGATGATTGACAACAATATACCTACCATCATCGGTTTCAAGATGCCTTACACCAACGATGGTGAGGTGAACAGCTGGGGATGGGAAGCATCCCTGAAGTGGCAGGACAAGATAGGCAAGAATTTCAGATATTGGGCAGGTGTCAACCTCTCTTACAACCAGAATGAGCTGATCAACAATGGTGAGGCTCTGCAGCCAGAGGCTTATCAGATGGCAAAGAACCATCGTCTGGGTGCCCGCAGCATGTATCAGTTCTGGCGTTATTACGACGAGCAGACACCGGCACTCTATGAGCAGACCTTCGGCGAGAAATTCCCTACCCAGCTGGTAGAGAACATCCAGCCTGGTGATGCTGTGTATGTGGATTTGAACCACGATGGAAAGATAGACCAGAACGATATGACCCGCGACCTCGGTTATACCGATGATCCTGAGTATATGGTTGGTCTGAACCTCGGATTCAGCTACAAGGGGTGGTCTGTCAATACCCAGTGGACGGGCGCCTGGAACGTAAGCCGTATGCTGGATGGTGTGTTCCGCTCACCATTCTACAACAAGACCTCTCACGAGATGGGTGGACTTCTGAAGTATGTGGTGGAGAACAGCTGGACAGCCGATAATCCATCCCAGAGTGCGAAGTATCCACGTGTATCATTGGATTCCTGGGCCAACAACTACGCCACTTCTACCCTCTATGAGAAGGATGCGAAGTATCTGCGCCTGAAGACCCTGCAGATTTCCTACGATTTCAACGCTCCGTTCATGAAGCGCATGGGTATGAATCAGCTGCAGCTGGCATTCAGCGGTTACAACCTCCTTACCTTCACTCCTTATATCTGGGGTGATCCTGAGGCACGTGCTACCACTGCACCATCCTATCCATTGCAGCGTACCTACATGCTGTCTTTGAAGGTGGGCTTCTAATATATTACACATTAATATATATAAATAAGGTAAATACAATGAAACTTAACAATATATTCAGAGGAATCGTTCTTACAGCCGTTATCGGTTCTGCGGTGACGGGGTGTACAGAGCAGATCAAGTTTGGAGATTCCTTCATAGAAAAGACTCCGGGTGGCGATGTTACCATTGATACCATCTTCAATAGTGCAGAATATACCCAGCAGTTCTTGACCAGTATTTATAAGAACCAGTACTACGGTCTGCCTTTCAAGGCGGGTGACGGCAACTCCCACAGTTACTTCAGTGGTCAGATTGAGGCGATGTCAGACTGCTGGCACAATCCTACGGCGTCAGTTGCTATCTATAATCTGGTGTATGAGGATTACATGACAGCAGCCAGCAGCAATTCCATCTATGGTTTTGACAAGGAGAATATCTGGGAGATGGTGCATGCCTGCTACCTCCTGATGGAGAATATCGGCCGTGTGCCTGATATGGATGAGGCTACCAAAAAGCAGTATGTGGCTGAGGCGAAGTGCCTGATAGCATCTTCCTACTTCAACCTCTTCCGCATGTACGGCGGTCTGCCTCTGGTTACTCACTCATACGATGTAAACGGAGATAAGTTGGATGCGCCACGTGCTTCGGTAGAGAAGACACTCAATTTCATTCTCAAGCTTTATGATGAGGCTATCAATTCAGGAGCCCTTCCTTTTGCTTATTCTGATGATGATGTCACTACCATGAAGGCACACTGGACCAAGGCGGCTGCCATGGCGATGAAGTGCCGTGTTCTGCAGTTTGCTGCTTCTCCATTGTTCAACGACGACCAGCCATATTACAGCGGCAAGTATTCCATGGAGAATGCGAGTCAGGACAGTCTGGCTTGGATGGGTGGCAGGAAGCCTGAGTTGTGGCAGCAGTGCAAGAAGGCATGTGAAGACTTCTTCAATGAGAATGCCAACAACGGCAATCCTTATCATCTCGTAGAGCCTACAGCCCAGACTACTGAGGCTTATCGTTTTGCCTATCGCTTTGCGTATATCAGCCAGGCTAGTCCGGAGGTCATCTTCGAGACCCGTGTTACCGACAACAACCACAACTCCAAGTATTGCTGGGCGGCACGTCAGTATATGCGTACCCTCGACCGCCAGGCTTATTGCCCTACCCAGGAGTTCGTAGAGATGTTCCCTTGGGCTGATGGCAAGCCATTCAACTGGGAGGAGACCGAGAAGGCTGGCGAATTGGACCACATGTTCATCAAGGGTGACAGAAAGGTAGGCAAGCAGGAACTGCAGAACGTGAAATATACCCGCGACCCTCGTCTTTACGAAACAGTAAGTGTGAACGGACAGCGCGACAAGGTGAATGTGGGCGACGGCAAGTCGACCGGTCAGAATGTAGAGTTGTACGTGGGTGGTACTAATGCCGGTACAGGTCCAAAAGACTGTGTGGGTGTTTATGCTACAGGCTATTTCCACAACAAGTACATTGCCGACGGAATCACCGGTTCTGCCTACGAGCGCGAGAAGCCACACTGGGTAGAGATGCGTCTTTCCGACCTTTATCTCATCTATGCCGAGGCTCTGCTTCAGGCTGACGGCAACAATGTCAAGGCTTTGGAATATATCGACAAGATTCGTGCCCGTGTAGGTTTGAAGGGACTTGCGGAATGTAACCCATCAGAGAATCTTACCACCAACAAGGATAATCTTCTGGAAGAGTTGCTGCGCGAGCGTGCCTGCGAGCTTGGATTCGAGAACACCCGCTTCTTCGATATGAAGCGCTATAAGAGAGCCGACCTCTTCAGCCGCACTCTCCATCGTCTGGTCATCTATCGCCAGGTGAAGGATGATGCTACGGGCAAGTGGGAGACCACTACCAACAAATGGTATAATGGCGACAGAACCAACAAGAAGCTGAATAAGGACAATGATGCCTGGTACGAGCCATCTCATTTTGAGTATAAGCGCCTGCCTATCACCACGGGAGCCCGTGCATGGTGGAATGGATTCGATGTAAAGTGGTATCTGTTCCCATTCCCACAGACCGAGGTATTGAAGGGTTATCTCGTTCAGAACCCAGGCTGGTAATCCCGCCGGAGGTTATCTCTTGAGTAAAGGTTACTTGATTAAAGTTACAGATTAAAAAAGTAAATTCGATGAAAAATAATAAGAATGCTGTACTGATGGCGATGGCTCTCCTGAGCCTGCCAGCTTCAGCACAAGTCAAAATAGATTCCATTGCTCCTCATCGCTATGCGGCTCAGAGCATCGATGTGGGCGCCAATGCGAACTTCTCCCGCGAGCAGTCAACTTCAGCAGTGTCTGTCATCACCAGCGAGAGTACCAACAAGCGCAGCGCCAAGAATATCGGCAACTCTATCCTGGGACAGGGTTCCGGCTTGATTTCGCTGCAGAATTCCGGCAACTATGCCGGCATCAATCCTACCTTCTACATCCGCGGTATGCAGAGTCTGGATGGCAACACCCCTCTCTTCGTGGTAGATGGTATCGAGCGTGATATCCAGTATATCTCTGCCGAGGAAGTAGAGAGCGTATCCGTATTGAAGGATGCTGCTGCCACTGCACTCTATGGTTACAAGGGTGCCAACGGCGTGGTGCTCATCACTACCAAGCGCGGTAAGTTCAATTCCAAGGAAATCAAGGTGAATCTGGACCATGCCATCAACTTCATGGCTCACAAGCCTAAGTTCGTGGATGCGCAGACCTATGCCAAGGCGATGAACGAGGCTTATGCCAACGATGGCTTCGAGAACCCTAGATATACCCAGGAAGAGGTGGATGCCTTCGGATCAGGCAAATATCCTTATCTCTATCCTAACGTTAACTGGGTGGATGAAACCTTCCGCAACCACAGCGTTACCAATATGCTCAACGCTTCGTTTACGGGCGGTGGCGAGAAGTTCAAGTATTATGCCTTGCTCGACCTGCAGTATGACAATGGTTTCGTGAAGAATCCGGATACCCACGAGGGATATTCTACCAATAATAAATATGTGAAGGGCAACCTGCGCATGAATATGGATATGATTCTCTCTAAGAATACTACCATGAAGGTGAACCTCCTGGGTGTGCTCGCCGAGTCGAATGCTCCGGGCAATTCTGCCAGTTTGTGGGATATGGTCTATAGCCTGCCTTCTGCTGCCTTCGCCGTGAAGGGCGAGGATGGCAAGTGGGGTGGTAACTCTACCTGGGCTGGTACCGTTAACCCTGTGGCGCAGTCGCAGGATGCCGGTTACTCCAGAAATCACAACCGTGGTATCTATACCGACCTCACCATCCGCCAGGAACTTCCTGCGGTATTGAAGGGTCTGGCTGTTCAGGGCCGCATCGCCTACGACCATTTCTCCAACATCTACGAGAATTACAGCAAAACATACGTATATGGAAGTCCTACGGTAGCCGACTGGCTGAATGGCGAACCTCAGTTGGGCAAGGCATTCACGGGTGGTTCTGAGAGCGATCTCGGTGCCTCAATCTCCACCAACAGCTTCTCCCGCCGTTTCCATGCCGATGCCAGTGCCGACTATCAGAATACCTTCGGCGCCCACAGCATCTACAGCCAGTTGAAGTACGATTACGAGTTCAGTGATGAGTTTGCCATCAACAGTACGCTCTATCGCCAGAACATCAGCTGGTACACCCACTATGGTCTGCTCGACCGCTACTTCCTCGACCTTGCCCTGGTAGAATCCGGTTCCAACCGTCTGGCTCCTGGCAGCAAGTGGGCATTGTCGCCTACGGTATCAGCAGCCTGGGTACTCTCCAAGGAGAATTTCATGAAGAATCTCAACTGGGTGGATTTCCTCAAGCTCCGTGCATCCTACGGCATTATCCAGACCGACATCCTGCCTGAGAGCGGATGGATGTACTATATGCAGCAGTATCAGACTACCGGTGGTTCCTATCCGTTCAACAGCGGTTTCCAGAGCGACTTCGGCCGAACCTATCTTGATGCCATTGCCACTTCCGGTCTGACCCATGAGAAGGCAGCCAAGTTCAATGCCGGTGTAGATGCCACCCTGTTCGGTGGTCTCGATTTCAGCTTCGATGGTTTCTATCAGCGCCGTTCCAACATCTGGGTATCTACCGCAGGTAAGTATTCTTCAGAGCTGGGTGTGGATGCTCCATACGAAGGCGATGGTATCGTGGATAGCTGGGGTTGGGAGGCAAGTCTCGACTACAACAAGCAGATTGGCGACGTGAAGTTCAACATCGGTGCCAACATCGATTACTATCGCAGCCAGATCAAGGAGCAGGATGAGGCTCCTAAGCTCTATCCTAACCTGGTAAGCACCGGTCATCGCGTAAGCCAGCTCTTCGGCTACAAGGCTATCGGCTTCTTCAAGGACCAGGCAGACATCGATGCTTCCAAGCCACAGCTTCTGGGCAGCACCCCTCGTCCGGGCGACATCAAGTATGAGGATGTGAACGGTGACGGACAGATTGATACCAACGACAAGACTGCCATCGGATATTCTACCGTGGCTCCTGAAATCTACTACAATATCCATTTGGGAGTAGAGTGGAAGGGACTGGGCGTAGATGCGATGTTCCAGGGCACAGGCCGTTATAGCGGTGTGCTTTCTACCAAGAGTATGTACAAGCCGCTGGTGGGCAACACCACCATCTCCCAGTACTACTACGACAACCGCTGGACTCCTGAGACAGCCGGCACAGCCAAGTTCCCGGCGCTGAGCTCAACCAGCAATGCCAACAACTACAATACAAACACCCTCTGGATGTTTGACCGCTCATTCTTCAAGCTTCGCAACATCGAGGTTTATTACAACTTCCCTAAGGCGTTGCTCGCCAAGACCAAGCTCCTGAATGCAGCCAAGTTGTATGTACGTGGTGTAGATTTGTTTAGCTTCGACCATCTCGATGAGTCAGATCCTGAGGTATTCGGTGCAACCAATCCTCTGAATCGCAGCATCGTGGCTGGTTTGTCAGTAACATTCTAATTATCTTAAAGTAGAACAATAATGAAAACAAATAAATTAGTATATGGTCTGTTCGGACTCTTGGCGCTGGCATCTTGCAGCGATAAGATGGATTACAGCGAGACGGTAGTCAAGGATAAGGATTATGTGATTCAGACCTTTGAGAAGGTGGGTGGTTTCATGACCGATATCTACAATTATGCAGACTATGATTATGGTCAGAACTTTGGCGGAGGCATGCTTGCCTCTGCCACCGACGAGAGTGTTTACTCCGTGAGCGGTACCAGCATCGAGACCTTCTATAACGGCAGCTGGAGCCCATCCAACGCCCAGGGCTCGCTCTGGAGCAATATGTATAAGGGCATCAAGACCTGCAATGTAGTGTTGAAGGATTTCCAGGACTTGAAGTTCGAGGATTTCGAGCTCAATGCCGACTATCAGCAGCAGATGTTCCGTTACGAGAACTATAAGTGGGAGGCCCGCTTCTGGCGTGCTTATTTCTATTTCAATCTCGTTCGCCAGTATGGTGGTGTGCCTGTCATCGACCCTGAGATGGCGGCAGCTGATGTCAACAATCAGCCTCGCAAGTCATCTGACGAGGTGTTCCAGTACATCTTCGATGAATGTGACGCCGTGAAGGACAGCATCATCAAGGATTACTCCGACCTGGGAAGCATGGCATTGAGTACTGCCGAGGATGGACGTGCCAACAACCTGACCGTTCTTGCTCTCAAGGCTCGTGCAGCGCTCTATTGGGCAAGTCCGCTCTTCAATCCTTCTGGCGATAAGGAGCGTTACCACAAGGCAGCTCTCTATACCAAGGAATTGCTGGATGCCTGCGAGGCAAGGGGCATGAAGCTCGCTGCCAAGTATGCTGATCTCTGGTCAACCAATAATTACAAGGATGCCGACAAGAAGTGTGAGATCATCTTCGGTCGCCGTATCTATGGTACCAAGATTTCATCTACCGATCCATCAGATAATGTGGTTGAGAGCTACAACTATCCGTTTGGTATCGATATGGCAAAGGCTAGTTATTCAGCTTCCGGTAGAAACTGCCCATCCCAGAACCTGGTGGATGCCTACGAGATGAAGGCAACGGGTAAGGGTATCAATGAGGCTGGCAGCGGCTATGATGAGCAGAATCCTTACGCTGGCCGTGACCCTCGTTTTGAGCTGACCATCGCCAAGAATGGTGATCTGTGGCCTACTGCAGCCCGATATAACAAGGCTAAGCTTCAGACCTATTATGGCGGCGTGAATGCCGAGCCGTTGGTGGGTGCTACTCCTACCGGTTACTATCTGAAGAAGTTGCTGCATGGTGATATCGACCTTACTTCAAAGACCAAGAAGCAGGGCGACTATCATACCTGGGTTACCTATCGTCTGGGTGAGTTCTATCTCAACTATGCTGAGGCTGCATTCAAGTATCTGGGCAGCGCCACTGCTACGAGTGCCGATCTTCCTATGTCGGCAGATGAGGCTGTGGACAAGATTCGCCAGCGTGCCGGAATGCCTGATTTCCCTACTTCGTTGAGCAATGATGAGTGGTGGAGCAAGTATCAGAACGAGCGCATGGTAGAGCTTGCCTTCGAGGGTCATCGCTTCTGGGATGTACGCCGATGGAAGGAGGCTAACAAGTTCTTCAAGAACATTCAGGAGATGAAGATTACCAAGAATGATGATGGTTCCTTCACCTATACCCGTGAAACCGTACAGCGCCAGTGGGATGACAAGATGTATCTCTTCCCTATCCCTAACGACGTGATGCTGAAGCACGAGAAGTATGGACAGAAGTGGGAACAGAATCCTGGCTGGTAAATTTAATGATTATTTAATAGTGATTAGTGATTATACAAAATAAAAAAACTCGTTGGTAAAGAAGCCAACGAGTTTTTTTTGTAATCTATTTGGCAGGCAATCTTTACTTGCCATACTTGCTAGGCGCTATTCCATACTTGTTCTTGAAGCACTTATAGAAATAGGTGGAATCGGAGAAACCAACCTTTTCGCTAATCTCGCTTACCGTGTATTCGCCTTCCAGCAGGAGCTTGGCGGCAATGCGCAGACGCTCGTTCTGGATATAGATGTTTGGCGAAACACCCATGATGCTCTTCGTGCGGTTATAAACCGTGGTTCTGCCCAGGCAGAGCAGCTCGGCAAGGCGGTCTACATTGAAGTTGTTGTCGCCGATATGCTGTGCCACGATTGCCTCCAGCTTGTCCTTGAACTTCTTGTCGAGGGTTGACATCAGGAGGGTTGGCTCATTCTTCTTTAGCTCCTTCACAGGCTTGATCAGGATGGCTTCTCCGCCTGACGTCTGCTCAGGGTTCTCTTGCGGAGCATTCTCCTGCAGGGTCTCTTCCTGAAGCTTCGCCTTCTCTTCAGCCTGCTGCTTCGCCTTCAGGTCCATAGCCACAAACTGCAGGGCTCGGGCGATGAGGAGCTTGAAGTTGCAAGGCTTCACCATATAGTCATCTACGAAGTTCTTGTATGCCTTCAGTATATGGCTGGTATCATCAAAGGCGGTCAGCATGATGACCGGGATGTTCTGCGTCTCCGGATCCGCCTTCATGTTGCTTACAATCTCGTAGCCGCTCATCTCCGGCAACTGGATGTCGCTGATGAGCAGGGCTGGCTTAATCTTCCGGATGTTCTCGTAACCCGTCTTTCCGTTCATGAATGTTTCTACATGGAAATAGACCGACAGCTCCGACTTGATCTGTTCCTGCATGTCCGGATCGTCTTCTATCACCATCACGGTAACGTTGTTGATGGCTTTCGGAGTCATCTCCTTCACAATCATGTCTATCTCGTCCTTGTCGATGCTGTGGTCGTCCAGCGCCTTCTTCTCGATGATATCCTCCGGCTGATACTTGCCGGCATCGTCTGGCAGGGCAAGGCAGAAGCGGCTGCCTCCGAGATTCCGGGAACGCTGATAGGTGAGCGAACCCTTGTGGATTTCTGCCATCTGATGCGCCGTAAAGAGACCGATACCCATACCGCCCTTGGAAGCATAGCCGTGCATGAATAGCTTGAAGAGGTCAGCCTCTCTTTCCGGCTTGATGCCCGGACCGTTATCTTCTACCGAGAAGAATACGATGTCGTTCTCCAGATAGAGTCTTACGCTGATGATGCCCCTGTCCGGGGTATATTTCACGGCGTTGCTCAGCAGGTTATAGACGATGGTTTCCACCTTTTCCTGGTCGAAGAGCATCTCATGCCTGCTGGTCCACGGAGTGAAACTCATGCTGACGTCCTTCTGCTTGGCTACGGTATAGAGATCATTGTAGATGCTTCGCACGAAACCGATGATTTCGCCCTTTTCCACATTCAGCTTCATATTGCCCGTATTGATCTTGCGGAACTCCATCAGCTGGTTGATGAGTCGCTGCAGTCGCTTGGTTCCTCTGGAGAGGGTATAGATATTGTTCTTGGAAGCATAGCCTTCTCCCTTGGTCATCATCTTCTCCACGGCACTCTGGATGATGGCGAGCGGGGTGCGGAATTCATGAGAGATATGGGTGAAGAAGTTGATTCGGAAGTCAGACATCTGTTTCTCCAAAGCAATCTGCTGGTTCAGTTCGAAGTTTCTTCTCCATGAACGGTAGTAGAGCACTCCGGCTCCGCAGATGATGAGCAGATAGATGCACCACGCCCATACCGTATTGTACCAAGGCTGGCAGATGGTGATATGGAGCAGGGTTTCCTCGCTCCACTGGTTGCTGCCTATACGGGTACGGATATGCAGGGTGTAGCTGCCAGGGTTCAGGTCGCTGAACTCGGCATGGTTGATGCTGGTCATCGGGCGCCAGGTCTTGTCTATTCCCTCCAGATAGTATTGGTACATCGCATTCTGGATGTGCGGATAATCGAAGTTAGAGAAGTGGATGTTGAGCGAATTCTTGTCGTGTGGCAGGCTGATTTCCCGTGTATAGTTCAGCGCCTTGGTCAGGAATTGCTCGTTTTCAGCTTCGTATATCGAGATACCATTGATGGCGAGGTCGGTGATGACTGCCTTCATCTTAGCTGGTGGCATGCTGATGATGCGGGATGGCTGGATGAAGATCATACCGTCGGCAACACCGAATACCAGTCTGCCATCCTTCAGCCTGATGGCGCAGTTCTCCGTAAAGTTGTTGCCGAAGATGGTGCGTCCTATCTGGAACGAGCGGATATCGTTGGTCTTGGCGTTGAGACGGGAGATTCCTTCCTCTGTACCAATCCAGATATTGCCGTAGTTGTCTTCCTCCAGCGAGCGGGTATTGTTGTCGGTGAGTCCCTTGCTGGTATCAAACAGCTCGTACTCCAGTTCCCCGGTCTTCTCGTCGTAGCTGCATTTCAGAACGCCTCCGGTTGCTGCAAACCACAGTTTGCCGTCGTGTGCCTCGATGCCGCAATTGATTTCGCTTACGGGCAGCTTTCCGTTTTCGTCGCTGAAGCGGAGGAACTTCTGGGCTGTAATCTTCCTCTCAGCGGTATTCACCATGGTGATACCGTTGTTACTGCATACCCAGAGTCTGCCCTTGCGGTCCAGGAGCAGGTCGTGGATCTGTGCTTCCTTTCCGTCAGCATTCAGAAACTGTTCGAATTTCCGTGGCTGCTGCCCCGTTGTCTGTGGGGTGATGAGCAGACCTTCTCCCCAGGTGGCAATCCAGGCTCTTCCCTGCTTGTCGAAGATGGTCTTGTAGAAGGATGCGCCCGGAGCATAGTGGTCCTTCTCATATTTGGAATATCTCACATTGTCAATGTAGATGCCGTCGCCCTTGGTAGATATCCATTTCCTGCCCTGCGGGTCGATGGCATAATCGTAGACGCAGGCTTCGGTCTGCATTTCCAACGTTCGCTGTTGGGTCCTGGCATCATAGATATAAGTCCTGTTGGCACGGGTGCTGACGGCGAGTTTGTCATTGCCTATGTTGCTGATATGTCGCACGTAGTTGCTCCATTCCCGGTTGGTATTTGGTTCTATCCTGACATGCTCTGTGTTGAGATCCTTCAGTTCACGGCAGCAATATACGCCATCTCCGGTACAGATCCAGATGCATCCGCTGCGGTCGATGAATACGTTCAGCAGGAAGTCGGAATGGAAGAGCGGGTCCTTGTCTGCTGCAGAGAAGTGCTGGAGTTCATCTTCCTTCGGGTTGTAGATGAAGAGTCCGTTGCCATAAGATACGATGTATACATTTCCGTGGGCATCTTCGGCAGCCACGAAGTTCTTGTCTCTACCGTTGATGTAAGCCTTGTCGTCCAGCAGATGGAATTTCCTGAAGAGGTTTCCCTTCTTGCTGAACAGGTAGGCGTTTCCCTTCTTGTCGTAAAGAAACTCATAGGATTTGAGAAAGGTTTTCGACATGGCATTCGGTATCTGGATGGCTGGCTTGTGGAAGATGCCGGTCTTCAGGTTCATGGCGAAAGTTTCTTCCTGGGTAAAGATATACCATTCTCCCTGACAGAAGAAGGAGGCGCGCGATTTCCCCACATATCCCACCATGGATGGAAGATGGGATTTCCTGACGGGCTTGCCCGAGTTGTCATAAAGGAAGGCATCGCCCTTGTCGGTCAGCACGGCGATATGATTGCCGTCTGTGGTCAGGGTGATGATGTGCTGCTTCTTGAGCATCAGATGGCTCTTGCCGTCAGGGGTGATGCGGTTGAGTCCTTTATCGGATGCTATCCAGATATTGTGTTTGAAATCTTCCTGCATCTGTAGCTGACGGTCGCCTATCAGCTTGCCGTTCTTTGTAGTATAGTCTGTGGCGTGAAACTTCCCGTTGCTATAGGTCAGGTATCTGGCTCCGAAATCCCCGGAAAAGAGCCACATGCCATTCTGGCTCTTGAATCGGTTTTTCAAGAGCGCAGCATTCTCCTTATCGAAATAATCGGAGAAATGAGCAGTTTCCAGGTCGAAGCAGCAGAGGATGTTGGATGGATTGTAGCCCCAGATGAGTCCGTGTTTCTCGTCGTTGATGAGCTGTGAGATGGAGTGGTGGGTCTTTTGTCCGGAGTTCTTGCTGAGATTGGTGAAGTTGATAAACTGATAGCCGTCATATCTGCTCACTCCGTTCGGTGTTCCGAGCCAGATGAATCCGTCTCTGTCCTGGATGATGTCGTTCACCGTATTGCACGACAGACCGTCCTTAGCCGAGAGTCGTTTCCCGTCCAGTTTGATGCTGCCTGATGCCTGTAGAGGCATCAGCCAAAAACAGATGAATCCTACTATATATAATAAGGTGTAGAATGTTTTTATGTTTCTTTTCATTGATAGGTCTTTTATTTTTCTGCAAAAATACAAAAAAATAATCATTATACCTTATTATATATGCAAAAAAGTATTTATCCCTGGCAGAAAAATAGGAATAGAAGGAAGATGTTGGCATAAGGATAAACATTCCATGCCGTCAGATGAAAGTTTTAGGAGGAGCAATATTAGGGTACAACTGTTAAAAAACAATATATATTTGCAGTTTTCAGATATTTCTCGTATTTTTGCACCAAATATATAAATTTATAGAGTTGATATGGAACAGATATTAGTAACAATAGATACAGAGGGTCAGTCTTTGCAGAAGATACGTGCAGCCATCAAGATGTTGCGCGGTGTAGTTTCAACATCAGTAATGAAGGACCCCGTTTTGACAAAGACCGAAAAGCAGCAGGCTTATGTCAAGGAATCTTTGACAAGAGCGATGCAAGAGGTAAGAATGGCAAAATTGAATGGCCAGAAGTTGCCCGATGCTCGTGACCTGTTAAAGGTAAAAAAGTAAAAAAAAGTGCCGATAGGATTTACTCCTACCGGCACTTTCTGTTTGTTGTTTCTGATGCCGTTTAAGGCATACAGCTGGTCACACCCAAGGTGGTGGCAATCGCAGTCAAGATTGATATCGCAATCTGAATGATAGTTTTCCAAGTGTCCTTTTTCATCTTTTATTAGTGATTAATTGTTAGTGATTAGTGATTAATTCTTTTGCTGCTTAAACACAGCCCCCGAAGGGGCTATGCTTTAGAGGCCTACGTCACTACCTCCTTCCTGGGTGCCGCCGCCACCTTCCTGAGTTCCGCCACCGCCCTGGGTGGTATCACCGGTGTTGGAGTCGCCGCCAGGCTTGCCGGTTCCTCCGGTGTCCTCGCTGGTGTTATACTCGTCGTAGGCAACAATCTTGGTGAGCTTCTTGAGCTCAGCATTGCTCCACGACTTCGTATTTCTCACAATCAGGTGAACGCCCTGCACGCTTGCAGCAGACACCTTGTCCTTGCTCACCTCGCCACGCGAAGTCATGCCGATGGAGAACAGACCGAGGTCGGAGATACGCACACTCTTGCCGTCGAGGATCAGGTGCTTCAGACAGTCCAAAGTGTCCATCAGTACACCGTGGATAGTACCACGACTGTATGGCGAGTTGTGCTCAGAGATATGAGTCACGAAGTCCTCAAAACTCATCTCACGGTCGCTCACGGCAGTAGCATACCAGAGCTTCTTACCCGCGTTCTCACCCGTCTGAGGGGTACGCATAATCTTACGATACTTACTAGTTCCTTGTCCCATAGTCAATCAGTTTTTTAAAGGGTTAATAATTATTTTTAGACAGTGCAAAGGAAGTGCAAACGAGCGCAGAGTCAAGCTTGCTTGAACTATGCCGAGTGCAGTCTTTCTTCTAACGACAGTGCAAAGGTACGGCTTTTTCCCGGTACAGCCAAAAAACGCCCTGCAGAGTTCTGTTAAACGGATTTAACATTTGCGGAGAATCCTGTTAATAAAAACAAGTCATAATTTTTAAGATAAGAAAACTATATTCTGTAAATAGTTTCTCTATGTTTTGTGCATCCCAACTCTACGTTTGCCTTTTGCGCCATCTACCCCGATTTTCCCCCAAAAGTGGTTACGGTTACAGAAGTTACAGTTTTTCATGAGTCAGTCAACTTTCCCTTCTTTAGAAGAAGATAATAATATATATATATTATTATCTATTATTATTACTTACAATCTGTAAGTACTCAAAATCCCTTGTACCCCCTCCGCTGAAAACTGTAACTTCTGTAACCGTAACCACTGTAACCATCTCCATCAGGTCTTACTGCTAGACCCTGCATTTTGATTGTCAACTAAAAAGATAAGATTATGCTATCCCCAATGCTATCAGATCACTTTTTCTAAAACTTTTCTATGAATTCCTTGCGTGTTTCAAAATAAAGTCGTAAATTTGCTCGCATAAATGAAACAATAATATCATACGGATTATGAAGCAGGTAGAAGAAAGATATATCAGTTTGCTGACCGATTTCGGTTTCAAGCGAATTTTTGGATCAGCTCCCAACAAGTGGCTCTATGCCCTGAAGAATCTCTACAAGCTCACCCAGCGTCCTAAGGCCTTATGCGATAAGGTCTTCGATCGCCTCTTTGAAGAAGCCGAGATTGCGCGATTTACTCCGCAGGAACAGAGAGAGTATGAAGCCAGCAAGATGGCGTATCGCGACATCAAGAATTCGATAGATACTGCTAAGCGAGAAGGGAAAGAAGAAGGACTTGCTGAAGGCATGGAGAGAGGTTTGGCTGAAGGCATGGAGAAAGGCTTGGCTGAAGGCATGGAGAAAGGCATGAACCAGCGAAGCCTGGAAATTGCCAGAAAGATGCTGGCAAATGGTATGGATGCTGCCACGGTGATGGAAATAACGGGGCTGTCGGAGAGTCAGTTACAGCAACTGAAAGAATAAGGGCAAATCTAAGACGAATTTTATCTGATACTTTACCACCGATAAAGGTGGTAATATACCACCATAATAAGTAGTAAACTATTAAAATTTGGCAATGACATTAGATGCAATATACAACAAATCAGAAACTGGTAAAACGTTTGGTAGAAAGAGGTTATATCACACGTCATGGCAATGGTTGTTGGAGGGTAATTGCAACTTGTATCGTTTGAATCTATGTCGTTAATCCTACCCATACGCCCTGTTTTAGGGTGTATGGGTAGTTATTTTTTTAGAGAAGTGTGACTTTGAATTTTTGTTCTGATGAATGAGGAGATTTTTATGGCAGTTTATGCTGCTAAATATCAGATAAATATAAAAGTCCCCCAACTTGGGGGAAATTTATATTGTACCCCATTTTACTTAACTTTCACCTTAAGCTGAGGATAAGGATTAAGCTTGCCAGCGTACTGCTAAAAAACATTTTCCAAACTTTTATCGGAAAACTCTTGCGAGTTTCGAATAAAAACCGTATCTTTGCTCTCAAAATAAACAAAATACAATGGAAATAATATATAACATAAAAGATATGGGGGGGGCAATTTGATGCTCATTCTCCAGAGGAGCTGAGAGACAAACTCTTAGCTTATTATACCGTGGATGGATATTCTGCAGAAGTAACCATCGATGGAGATTTGGTAAGAGTAAAAGTTGACCAAAAAGATTTAGAGCAATCTCAGAAAGAGTTTAATGAGATTACTACACTCTGTGAAAAACGCCAGTTCGAGGAAGCTCATAGCCGTTTAGTGCAATTTTTGAAGAAACACTCACGTCATAGTGAGGGTTACCGTATTCTTGCCCAAATGGAGATGGAAGCAGGTAATATTGATAAGGCTATTGATATCAATATTGAAGCCTTGAAATGCGACCCTAAAAATGCTTGGGCATTGCTCCTGATGGGTAACCTCTACAGCAAATATAAAGATGATTATGAAGTAGGTCGTACCTACTATGATAGTGTTCTGAAATACTCTCCAGATAATTTTATCGCCATCAATAATATTGCTGCTATCATGATGGAAAAAAATGACTATGAGCATGCTATTCCTATGTTTGAGCAGGTATTGAAGGGCGATAAAAAATACGCAAATGCCTACTATGGTTTGGCTGTTTGCTATTATAACCAAAGTGAAAATCGAAAAGCTTTTGATACGGCTTTGAAGGGCAGTTTGCTCTCTGATATTCGTTCGGAGAACCCTCAGGTAATGGATGAGCTCCATAAGATTTTGTTGGCTTCTGCCCATGCTGTGGTAGAATCTACCAACTATATGAAGGTAGTATTAGGCATCAAGGATGAGATAGAGATGACCTATCATCAGAAGATTGAAATCGAAGAAGATAGAACGCTCGACTTGTCTGCTAAGCTTGAGTATGGTCCAACCCATCATCGTGATTATCATCTTGTGAAAATTAATCCTAAGAAGCCTTTCATGGAGCATCTTGCTATCCATGAAATGATGCACCTTCAGATGAATCTGGAAGCTGACAAGGTGAATAAAAACCGGGTGATTTTCTCAAACAATGACAATGTTATCGCTTTCAGAACCAAGTATGCTGCCTGGATTAAGAAACTGGTGAACCGTTTTGATCATTCTAAGGCTATGAGCGTGGTTGAGCAGATTCATGCCGGCTATATGCTCCAGGTGATGAACTGTCCGCTTGACTTGTTTGTGGAAAACCGAATGTACGATAAGTATCCTATTGTCAGAGCCATCCAGCTGTTGTCTTTGATGGAACAGGAAACCTACAATATCAAGGCCATTAAGGGTTCTGAGAATGCCAAGTTTGTTCCTCAAGACATCGTGCAGAGCAGTAAGGTGATGAATATCGTTACCTCTATGAATTTCGAACACCTCTTTGGCTTGAGATTCTATCAGGAGTATAAGCCAACCAAGGCTCAGTATGATCAAGCCAAGGATTTCTTTGATGAGTTTATGGCTTATGATGACTATACTCCAGGTGAAGAATATGAGCTTGTGGAATACTTCATGGATTCATTCCATATGAATGATATGATGTCGATGAAACCATTGAAAGAATATCTTGATGACAGTTATGAGCGCATGGAGAAGACCAAGGCTATGCGTGATGCAGCACTGGGTGAAGATGCTCCTGTGGGTGGTAACTCTTTTGATGGTCTGACAGAGGAACAGAAGGAGAAACAGGATACCTTCTATGCCGAGAACAAGGATGGCGAGGATCCGATGAAGACCATGATGATGTCGATGTACATGCTGGGTGCCTTGGAGTATTTTGACGGTATGGATAAGATGGATATCAAGAAGATTGCCTTCGAAATCGCCATGATCGGCACCACAGGTATTTCGCCTGATAAGAAGAGTGGCTATAAGGTTCCTTCTATCCCAGGAAAGGATTTCGGCGGCTACCAGCTTCTGGCTTACTATTATGTAAGTTGGGCTTTGGCAATACCAGAGATGTTAGCATCTTTGAACCTTCCTTTTGATAATGCCTGGGCTGCTGCTCAGCAGATGTGGAAGAAGAAAAAGGGCAATCAATAAATTAAACTTCGGAGGGTCTACCATGATTATCTATAACAACACCAAAAGGGGATTCCTGAACGATATACCCCATATTGAAGATATATTGACATCCAGTGTGAGAACAAAACTGGGTGAGGAAACGAGCGAAGGTGAAATCCGCTCTTGGCATAACTCGTTGAGATATATGGCAAGAGTGGTAGATAGTCAGGCGATTCCCGATGATACAGGGGTAGCATTGGAATACAATATTCCTGTTACCAATAATCGTATAGACTTTATCATAACGGGCTTGGATAGTAAGGGTATATCCAATATCGTTATGATAGAGTTGAAACAATGGCAGCATGTGCAGGCTACTGATAAGGATGGACTGGTGGTAACTCATTATGAAGACGGATTGAAGGAAACCACCCATCCTAGTTACCAGGTAGCTTGCTATGCCTCCCTGCTCTATGATTTCAATGAGGCCGTTCATCAGAGACAGGTAAGTCTGCACCCTTGCGTGTTTATGCATAACTATGTGGACGACGGCAGTATATCTGATGCACGCTATCAGAAATATACGGAAAAAGCTCCAGTGTTCTGCAAGAATGAAGAAGATAAACTGCGCGAATTTATAACAAGATATGTTAGTAAGAGTGACCGGAATAAGTCAATTTATGTAATAGAAAATGGCAAGATAGTTCCTTCCAAGAGCTTGATAGATTGCGTTGTCAAGATGGCGCAGGGAAATCCGGAATTCAAGATGATTGATGAGCAGAAAGTGGCTTATCAGAACATTCTCTGGGCTTATGATGAATATCTCAGAACAGGCAGAAAACAGGTGGTTATCGTGAAGGGCGGACCGGGAACCGGCAAGAGTGTGATTGCTGTCAAGTTGTTGGTTGAGATGACACGAAGAAAGCTGCTGGCTCATTATGTATCTAAAAACAGTGCTCCAAGAAATGTGTTCTATAAGAAGTTTATGGAATCAAAAGATGTTCATTCTTCCATCAAAAATCTCTTTAAATCAAGTGGTGGATATTTTGACAAGAAGGTTAATGAACTGGATATGCTGATTGTAGATGAAGCTCATCGCTTGCAACAGTTTAGTGGCCGTTATGGTAATCTGGGTGAGAACCAGATCAAGGAAATCATTTTAGCAGCAAAAGTAAGTGTATTCTTCGTAGATGAAAAACAACTGGTGGATTTCAGGGATATTGGCTCGGTAGCTGCAATAGAAGCTTGGGCGGAATATGAGCAGGCCGATGTGCATTGTCATCAATTGACTGCCCAGCTACGTTGTTCGGGAAGTGATGAATATTTGAATTGGCTTGATCATCTTCTGCAATATGACAATCTGCTCCCGGTGAAGTTAAGTGGCACTACCTATGATTTTAAGATTTTTGATTCTCCATCGGAAATGATGGCTGAAATCAAGAAGCTGAATCGATATAAGAATAAAAGTCGAATGGTTGCTGGTTATTGCTGGGATTGGAATTCCAGAAAAAACAGTCATCAGAAAGATATTGTCATAGGGGATGATTTTGCCTACAAATGGAATCTTTCTAATGATGATACTTGGAGCATATCAAAAGGTTCGGTAGACCAGATAGGTTGCATTCATACTTGCCAAGGACTGGAATTCGAATATGTAGGGGTCATCATCGGAGAAGACCTGGTTTTTAGAGATGGCATTATTAAAGTAAATCCTTCTAAAAGGTCTTCTAATGACCGTAGTATCTGGGGATGGAAAAAGATGGAGCAAGAAGATAGGGAAAATACCCATAATAAGCTGCGAGCTCTGATCAAGAACACCTACCGCACGCTGATGACCCGAGGCATGAAGGGCTGCTATGTGTATGTCTGCGACGAAGAACTTAGAAATTACATCAAACAATGGATATAAAATATTGGATATATATACTCGATGAGCCAGATACCTTCTCGGTGGTTGATATGATAGAACATACCGGAACGGCGTATCTTCCTCAGCTGGACGAAATGAAGCAAGGTGATATCGTCTTTATTGCCACTTTGGAATATGGGGCAAGATTGCTTTATCGCCTCTCTATCTCGAGACTGGATGCTTGGATAGCTGACGATGGTGAGGTGTACTGCGATACGATGGCCATACAGAGTATGGAAGTATCAGATACCCTGCTGCTTAGCAAATTCCCATCCCTGGAAGTGAAGGAAGAGGGAGATGAATATCCACATCCTCTTGATTCTGTGATGGCATCTGAAATTGATGATACATTTGAAGAATTGATGCAAACATCCCTAGATGCCATATCTGATGAGGAGTATCAGCTCAAGAGAAAAATCATCTATGATGCTTTGGCAAACGAATAAACCGAAATAGAACAATCTTAAAAGCTAAACGCTTATGTTGTATACTGTTAGAGAATTTTGCAGCTATGTACAGGACGACCTCAATGGCTTAATAGATGAGGTGGCTGGTATCACCCGTTACGTAAGTGACGAAGAGAAGAAGGCTTATGCTGGCTCCTATCCAGTAGTGGCAAGTATGTTGGCGCAAGCTATGAAACGTCAGCCGGCTATAAGCGATGCCCATATTTCGACTACGGAACTGCTGCTTGAATATAAACTCCCTGCTGCATCGGCTTGGTGTGACTTGGTATTGTTGGGTGCAAATGCAGAGAACAGAAAAGAGGTAATCATCGTGGAGCTGAAAAACTATCAGAAAAATCAGGATGATGCGCCTGGTTCTTATGAAGGATTGATGATGCACAAGGGTAGCGTAATCAAGCATCCTGCCGACCAGGTGAAGGGATACACCGAGTATTGCAGAAGATTCCACTCGGTGGTGCTCGATGAAGGGGCAGAGGTAAACGGCTGTGTATATTTTACGCAACCGATTGATTTGCAGCCTTATCACCTAGCTCCTAATGATAGGCTTACAGCTGAATATCCGATGTATAATACCGAATCTTCTGATCGTCTGGCTGAGTATGTAACATCCAAGATTTGCAAAGGTGACGAAGCCTTTGCTGCCAGTTTTGTGAATGGCTTTTACAAGCAGGACAGAAACATCTTGCGCCAGGTAGCCGAAAACCTAAGTGCCAATTCTGCTACGGCTCGTCCTTTCGTATTGCTTGATGAACAACGCCTGGGCTTTAATCTCGTGATGCAGACTCTGGAGCAGAGAGTGAAGGATGGAAAAAAGGAAGTGATTGTGGTGCAGGGGCCTCCGGGATCAGGCAAATCTGCCGTAGCCATCAATCTTTGGATAGAAAGCGTCATGAAGTACTCTAAGGAGAAAGATTGCGGTAACATAGTGTTTGTTACTACTTCAAGTAGCCAAAGTGATAATTGGAAAATGACGTTTGATAAGTATGGTAAAAAATATCATGCTTCTCAAGTTGTGTTAAAGATTTCAAGCTTTAATCCTGGTTTTAATGAAGCGAAAGTTAAACAAATGATTTATCCTTATTTTGCAGAAAAAGAGGAAAAATATGTATTGAGCCATAAGGATAGAAGATTGAATATTAAATATTTCAGAGAATATCTACAATATATCTTAGATAATCACTTGGAGAAAAACTATAAAAGAAATCTCCATTTTATGTCTGTTGTAGATGAGGCGCATGCGCTTATTAATCCAACAAAGGAAGATTTTAGGTCTAGTAATTTCTGCGGATGGTGTTGCTCTATGGGACCAGAAGCTTTTCATGTAATCAATGAAAGTCAAATTAGCGTTTTCTTTACGGACGGCAAACAATCTTTTAGAGATAATGAAACGACAACAATTGAAGATATAAAAGCATGGGCAGAAGAATTAGGTGCTCATTTCTCATCAGTTTCTCTTGATGGAATGCAGTTTAGATGCGCAGGTTCTTATGAATATGTAGATTGGGTTGAGAATCTTTTTAGTGAACATCCATTGCATAATGTCACAAAGTGGGCAGACAAATTCAAGGTTAAAGTAGTAGATTTTCCTTCTGAAATGGAAGATGATATACGTCAATATGTGAACCAAGGCAATGCGTCATGTAGACTGATGTCATCATATACTAGAAAGTGGATATCAACAGCCAATGATGAGATGCATAGTAAACTTAGTGAGCATGATTTTGTCCTAGATGATAAGGAAGGTTCTAAATGGAAAAAGTACTGGAACTCTGGTAAACATTATGATATATATGTGCAGGGAAGCAGAGGCACAATGATGAACACGGATCCTCTATCTGAGATTGGATGCCCGTATGTTGTACGTGGTTTTGATTATGATTATGTTGGATTGCTGTGGCTTGAAGATATAATCGTGAGAAATGGGGAATGGTGCTTGAACTTAGACTATATAGAAGAAAAAGGTTTTAAGAGTGATAAAGTAAAGGCAAAAGAGGCTTTGAAATTAGCTAAGAAACATGGCAAATATCGAGGAAAAGTTAGTGGTATTATTCCTTCTAAACTTGATGGATTCCCTGCTGTCAATATGTTCTTCAATGCGGTAACCCAAGCATATCGCATCCTTCTGACCCGTGCCATCAAGGGTGTTACCATCTATATCAAGGATGAGGAGACAAGGGCTTACGTGCGCAAATTACTCAAGGGAGAATAACGATATGGAGGAAAACGTAATAGAAGATATGCGCAAGCGTATCTATGATTATCTGCAGCAGCAGAAAGAACTGGAGCTTGCTGATATTGAAGCAAATTCTCAGCTTACCGATGAGGAGAAGGTTGAGGCTGGTCTGTTAATCAAGGATGCTCAGGTGGTGAAGGTCTGCGACAACCAGTATGAACTTCATACCACAGAAGATAATACCAAACTTAGAGTGGGCGACAGCGTAAGAATTTCGAATCGCTACATTTCTGCCAATGCCAAGATTATCGACCTTTATCTGGAGGGTTTGAGTATAGAGACTCCTGCTTTCATGAAGGAGAATGATTTGATAGATATAGAAGTTCAGGAACATATGATGCTTGATCCTATGCTCGATTTGCTGGATAGTATCCATGAAGGTTGTCCTGGCTATAGCTTTCTGAATCTGTTGGCTGGTAAGGAAACTCCCAGAAGCAAGGGATTGGGTGCTGTTGATGCGCGTTTTGTCAAGCTGCCAAACGTTCTTAATACAGCTCAGAGAAGCGCCGTAACCGACTGTCTGAAACGTCCATCCGTTTATTGTCTGCAAGGTCCTCCGGGTACGGGTAAAACCGCTGTGCTCTCTGCGATAGCGCAAATCTACGCTACTATGCGCAAGGAAGTCTTGGTGATATCCAACACCCATCAGGCTGTGAATAATGCGTTGAATAAGATAGCAGAACATGCTGACAACTTCGCTGTAGTCAAGATTGGCGAGAAAATCAAGGGTGAAGGACTGAATAAGGAAATCATCACGGCAGGAACCTATAATCATTATCTTGCTTATCGGAAGAACAGCAAGAAACGAATGGAACCTGCAGATGTGGTGGGTATGACGCTGCATGCAGCTATCATCAATCTAGGCTTGCGAAACTCTGGTTTTAAGCCTAAGATAGTCTTGGTAGATGAGGCTGGTCAGATGCCTTTGCCTTATGCCAGTTTGATTGGTGCCTTTGGCTGTGGCAGCATCATTTTCATTGGCGATGATAAGCAGATGCCGCCAATCTTCCATCCGCAGCTGGCAGATAATTCATTGTCGGTGAGTATCTTTGAATATCTCTGCGGTAGATACCCAGCTCTTCGTCATCCGCTCAATATCACATATCGCATGAATGACGAGATAACCGCTTTCGTCAGCCAAAACTTCTATGAATCTGATGAGGCTGGAGTAAAACTGGTATCAGCTGATTCTGCCAAGGATAGAAGACTAAATATAGAAGGAATTTCTCAAGAACCTATTCAGGTGGTTGAGGTTCCTCCTCAGAAAAGCGACCTGATGGAGATGGAATGCGATGTCAATGTGACTGAGGCTGAACAGGCTGTTGAATTAGCGAGGATAGCCTTGCAGGGCGGTCTCAGTCTGAAAGACATTGCCATCGTTACTCCTTATCGTCGACAGGTAAAATGCATCCGTTCTTTGTGGAAATCGAAATATCCCGATGAAACGATGCCACTGATCAATACTGTAGAATGCTTACAAGGGCAGGATGTGGAGATGATTATCATCAGCTTCGTTCTCAATGCCAAATATGGCAATATGGATATGCAGTTGCCCTTCGTCCTGGAGAAACATAGATTGAATGTGATGATCAGTAGAGCCAAAAGCAAGGTGGTTCTGTTGATGAGTAAGGATTTGAACAAATGTATGTCTGGGATTCTAAATAGAAACGCTTATGTATAAAATGAACAAAGACCTGTCCTACGAGCAGCAGGTAAAAGGCTTGCTCCACCATTATGACCAGCTGGTGGAGGAAAACGAGGCCTTAAAGGCTCGAATCAAGGAGATGGAAGATGAAAGGGCAGAGTACGGCAATCCGAAAGAACTGCGGGAAATGCTGAAAACGCTTCCGGCTAAGATGAATTATCTTAGGAGTATCTATAAAGACAGAGATCAAAGACTCAACTGGGCAAAGAAGAAACTGGTGAAGTACCTGAGAAGTAAAGGAGAAAGAGTACCTACGGGTATAACATTTACCAGGGTGGTTAATCTCATTACAGGAGAAGAATAGGCAAGGGGAGAAAGTGATGCTATAATTGCGCACTTTCTCCCTTTTTTGTATACTTTTCTGAGAATCATAAAAAAGTAGCACTCTTTTTACGTCCTAAGGAGACGTAAAATGCTTGCGGGTTCCGCCGATTATTGCTAATTTTACACGAACAAAATAAAATTAGCAATGGCTGAAAAGACAAAAGAAACAGAAAATTCAGAATCTCCGGCTGTCAGGTCGGTGAGATTAGCTTATATCGAGAGAGTCGGAACTATTCTCGGTATCATGATTGATGAGGGTATTTCTCCCCGAAAATCAATCGTGAAGGATTTTCATGTTGCTTATGATACGATTCGGAATTTCCTGAATTTCGATCCTGACATAAAGTTTGAAACCATTGTAAAATTCTGCTATGTAATAGGTCACTATCTTCATGTTGAACATGAGGCTGTTGACAGCTACAAATCTAAAAAGCATATCAAGGATAGAGACGAAAGACTTGCACACATCGAGAACCTGAAAAGACAATATGAAGAGATCTTTGGATTAGGGGCTGAAGTGGTGAAAGACTTGAGTAGAAAGAAAATTGATTTGCGCCAGTATTGTGAATCAGGCCTGGTAAAATAGGTAAAAGATAACATTATACAACAATCTAAACTTATCAACAATAAAATGAAAGTAATTACATGAATTCTTGAGGTGCTGCTGGTATCGCCAGCGACGTCTAATAGCTGCCTCACCTCGTGAAAATCATGAGGGCTACCTACTCTAACTGGCTAATGGTAGTTTTTTAGTCACTTCTTCATAAAAGAGATTTAATAAGGGAGTATTATGACTAAAACAATTTTATTTCTTTTGATTGCGCTTTCTAATTTAGGCGTAATCAGCCTGAGTGTATGTATCGTAGTTTCTCTCAACGGCAAGCGCATGTTGGAGATGACTACAAGTGTTCAACAACTAGTTAATCTACTGAATGATGACAATAAACTTAAATGTTAATTTCGAAAATGCACCAGATTGGCATTTTGGTAACAACATTTTCGGTGGGTCTTCTGATAAAGCATCATCTGGTTCTTCATCAGATAGCAATCTCAATGAAGCTGACTTTGAGGATGTGAATGAAGGTAAGGATAAAGGAGAAGGTAAATCTGGTTTTTCTCAGAAAGTTATGCCGCTTCTGCCTTTTATCCCTCAGTTGCCTGAAGAATTAAAGAGTGAGAAGGCGGCAAGAATCCTGATGAGATTATATAAGGAGGAGATTTTAGATGAGAATTTCCAACCACTCAATCTTTCCAATTATCAGAAAGCATATCTTGCTTTTCAGATATCCGTTGCATTGGGGATAAATAATGTATGGAAGGTGTTTTCGAGATTTTGGAATATGAAGCCTTCTGTGATGAGAACCCGTTATAATGATGCGCTTTCTATGCCTTCTATATTGGATTTTGGTGAAAAAATCAAAGAATATTTACGATAATGCGGCTTTTTGGTAAGTAGTACTAGTACGACCGTACGGGTACGCCCCATTTTTTATCCAAAATATCGCCGTACATTTGCCCCAGATTTCAGAACGATACCGGTTCTGAGGTCTGGGGCTTTTGCGTTTTCTATCGCCAGGTTGCTGGCATAGGTTTCCTGCCATGTTGTAAGTGGCGCAGCGTATCAGCCCATCGGTCTTTGACAAGGTTGATACAATTATTTTTTTTTACATTGAACTTTGAACTTTATGATATGTTCTAAGGGGGCTGACTTGCGAAAAGTTCAATTATTTACATTTAAATTTATTAATTATGACAAATTTAATGAATCAGAAGGTGGGGGGCAGCAAGGCTGCTAGCCCTGCCAAGTGTGGTGCACAGTCTTCTAAAAATAAGAAGGTGGCTGCACCTGTGTGTGTGTTTGAAAATCCGGAGTTCGGAATGTTTCGTACCGCTACTGATGAGAAGGGCGAGCCTTGGTTCTGTGCTAAGGATTTGTGTGATGCGCTGGGATATAAGAGAGCTACAGACGCTGTAAGACAGCATGTTAGGTCTAGCGATACGGCGAAATACCGCATTGCTAGAACTGTCAAAAATCGTTTTGGCGTTTCTGAAGGAAAGGTGCAGAACGTGCAGATGAACTTCGTCAACGAGAGCGGATTTTATGCCCTGGTGCTCGGTTCCAAGTTGGCTTCGGCTTTGAAGTTCAAGGACTGGGTTACCTCGGTGGTGCTGCCTCAGATTCGCAAGACGGGCGGTTATATCCCGGTGCATGAAGGGGAGAGCGAGGAGGAGATGATTCGCAATGCCGAGGAGATTCTCCGTGCTACCCTGAAGGAAAAGGAGATGCTGCTGGAGCAGCAGAAGAAACTGCTGCATCAGCAGGAAGTGCAGTTGGGACTTGACAAGAAACTCATCGACGAGCAGGATGTGGAGATCAGACGTCTCAACGGAGTGCTGGATGAGCAGACGAGATGGGCTTCTATCCAGGGCGAGAACGTCATCAACCTGGAGAAGCAGGTGGATGGGCTTCTGCCTAAGGCGATTTACAGCGACAATGTGCTGGATTCCGTTTCGTGCTTCACTACCACCCAGGTGGCGAAGGAGCTGGGTATCACGGCGCAGGAACTGAACCGCTCGCTCTGTGCGCTGCATGTGCAGTATTACCAGAGTGGGCAGTATCTGCTCTATGCGGAGTATGCGCACATGGGATTGGCGAAGAGCCGCACCCGATACAATGCCTTTCTGGATCCGAACTGCGATGGCCGAAAGGAGAAAATGGGCAAGGCGGCGACGCATACCTATCTGGTATGGACCGAAAAGGGCAGGAAGTTTATTCACGACCTGGCGCATCGTTACTGGGAGCTCGCGGAGATGTACGAGGTGAAGAGCCTGGGGTAAAGAAGGAGGGGCCTGTTTCTGGGGCCTGCTTCTGGCGGGGGACTTGGGGAAGGGGACCAGGCGTTGGAAACGCCTGGAACGGTGGCTCAGAGGGGACTTCCTTGCTCCTTCTGCGGCTCCCTTCTGCGGCTCCCTTCTTCGGCTCCCTTCTTCGCTCCTTCCTTGCTCCTTCTGGAGGGGCTTTCTTCTGGAGGGGCTTTCTTCTGGAGGAGGGGGCCTTTGGCGTTAATTTCTTTTTAATATTATTATGGACATGAAAAATGAAAAGATGCAACATTGGATTGCATTCAATGGGTTCCGAGGGGGGAATAAGGGCAACGCAAGCTGCCAGCCGCTCTCGGAGTATGACAAGACCATCTCGCTGCCATGGCTGCACGAGATGGTGCTGCAGATTCGTGGCGAGAAGTCCATTCGCAGCGTGG